>Ga0310345_10000510_pt1 | contig 56843 bp, 55 predicted proteins | sample HC15DNA20500_MG_FD_204667 | JGI IMG/M metagenome (GOLD analysis project Ga0310345, IMG submission 204667) | Marine microbial communities from station ALOHA, North Pacific Subtropical Gyre - HC15-DNA-20-500_MG | ecosystem: Environmental > Aquatic > Marine > Oceanic | place: Pacific Ocean: North...
AGGGAAAGCAGATTAGCCTCGGGCATGGCGGTGGCCTTTCTTGGTTGCCTGGAATGCGTGGTAGCAATCCAAGCTTAAGCCATGCGGTCACCGCCGCCTTTCACGCTTATCTGCGAAGAACCTTTTTTATGTCTGCCGGTTTCGTGGTGGATGATTGGCTGCGGCGCTAGCCGTTGTTGATCTGTACGCCGATCGGCTCAGGCATGCCGTCGGTGTTCTCCACCACTGACTGCGCGCGATCCCAGTCCACCGGCGCGTCCGGGTGCGATGCGGTCGCGGAAATGAGTTTTTCCACCCAGGGCGTGAACGAGCGTACCGGCGCATCGCCGTTGGCGTCCGGCGGGTGCGATTCGATATAGAGCGTGTTGCCTTCCCAGCCGATCTTGTAGGGCTGGCTGATGATATTGACCGGCGTGCCGGTGGGCACCAGCGCGAACAGCGAGGCGATGTCCTCCGGGTACAGGCGGATGCAGCCGTGCGACACCTTGAGGCCGATGCCGGCGGGCTTGTTCGTGCCATGCAGCAGATAGGACGGCAGCCCCAGATAGAGTGCGTGCTGGCCGAGCGGGTTGTCGGGCCCGGCGGGCACGACTGCCGGCAGCGGGTCGCCCGCCTTTTCGTGTTCGGCACGGATCGAGGCCGGCGGCGTCCACGTCGGATCGGCCTTCTTGCGCACGATCGATGTCTTGGCCAGCGGCGTCGACCAGCCCTCGCGGCCGATGCCCAGCGGATAGGTCACCACCTTGCCGGCGTACTCGCTGTTTTCCGGCGGGTAGTAGTACAGCCGCATCTCGGGAATGTTGATCACGATACCCTTGCGTGCGACGTCCGGCAGCACGTAACGGGTGGGGATCACCACCGGCGTACCTTCACCCGGCAGCCAGGGATCGACGTCGGGGTTGGCCAGACGCAGTTCGCGATAGCCGACGTTGTAGCGGCGCGCGAGCTTGACGAACGTGTCCTCTTCCGAGGTTTCGATGTGCTGCAGCTTGCCGACGACATCCGAGTCTTCGGCCGGCATGTCGTACATGGCAGCTTGGACGGCACCGGCACACAGCCAGAGTGCGAACGCCGCGATGACGGCAGGTAGCGAACAGAAAGCCGGGCGCGGGCGAAGGGTCATAACGTAGGTTCCATCCGAAGCGGTCATACCGGGGCGCAGGGCGTCGGTGCGACTGCAGACTGTACCGAATTCGCGGCCGCTGCGGCGGCCGGGACGGTGTATCAGGGCGCCAGGCGATCGATCTGCCAGCCGTCGCCGCTGCGCTGATAGCGCAGACGGTCGTGCAGGCGGCTGCGGCGGGCCTGCCAGAACTCGATCATGTCCGGCACCAGCGCATAACCACCCCAGTGCGCTGGACGTTCGACATCCTGCGCGGCAAAACGTGCCTCGGCTTCTTCCACACGCTGTTCGAGCGCCTCGCGATCGGCGATCACGTGGCTTTGCGGCGAGGCATGCGCGCCGATACGGCTACCGCGCGAACGCCGCGCGAAATAGGCATCGGACACCTCGGCGGCCAGCGGGTGCACGCTGCCTTCGACACGAACCTGGCGTTCCAGCGATTCCCACCAGAAGACCAGTGCCGCATGCGGATTGGCGGCCAGCGCCTCGCCCTTGCGGCTGCGGTAATTCGTGTAGAAGCGAAAGCCCTGGGCATCGACACCCTTGAGCAGGACGATACGGGCCGATGGCCGGCCGCTTGCATCGACGGTGGCCAGCGTCATCGCCGTGGGCTCGATCATGTCCGTGTGCTGGGCTGCCGCATACCAGTCGGCGAACAGGGCAAGCGGATCGGCCGGCGCGTTCGCCTTGACGAGATCGCGCCGGTCGAGCCGTCCCTGCCAGCCGCTCGGGGCGTCGCTCACGGTCGGATATCGTGCAGCGTGGCGTCCGTCTGCGCCGGGACGAGGTTCATCCCGCCTTGTCTTCGAGAGTGAAGCCGACCTTCACCGAAACCTGCCAATGGGCGATCTCGTTGTTCTCGATATGGCCGCGCACGCCGGTGACCTGGAACCAGCGCATGTTCGCGATCGACTTGGAGGCCTCGGCGATCGCCTTGCGCACGGCATCTTCCTGGCTCGTTTCGGAGGAGCCGGTCAGTTCCACGGATTTGTAAACGTTGTCGCTCATGAAATCTTCTCTTCGAAAAATTGAACCCCGGCAAGCCTACGCCCGAGCACCCGAGGCCTCAAGCAACGGCGAACATTTGTTCAATGTGATACAAACGCGGCCTGACATCAGTCCATCAAGAGCCGGATATGAAAGCACTGCGCATCGTCGATACCGACAACGGCACCAGCGCCGACATCACCGATATGGAGATAGGCGAGCTCAGCGACGGCAACGTCGTGATCAAGTCGCACTACTCCTCGTTGAACTTCAAGGATGCACTCGCGATCACCGGCAAGGGCAAGATTGCGCGCAAGCGCCCGCTCAACGCCGGCATCGACGTGGCCGGGGTGGTCGAGTCCAGCGAGGACGATCGCTTCTCGCCGGGCGACGAAGTCGTCGTGACCGGCTGGTTCATGAGTGAAACGCGCGACGGCGGCCTGGCCGAATACGTGCGCATACCGGCGGAGTGCGTGGTCAAGAAGCCCGCGGGGCTCACGCTCTGGCAGACCATGGCGCTGGGCACGGCCGGCTTCACCGCCGGCATGGCGGTCAAGCGCATGACCGACAACTTCCAGAAGCCCGAGGATGGCCCGGTGCTGGTCACCGGCGCGACCGGCGGCGTGGGCATGTTCGCGATCGACATCCTCGCTCGGGCCGGCTACGAGGTGGTTGCGGTATCCCGCAAGGCGGATGCCGAAGGAGACTTCCTCAAGACGCTCGGTGCGTCGGACGTGATCACGCCCGATGCGCTCGATATCGAAGGCAAGCCCTTGGGCAAGCCGGTCTACGCCGGCGCGATCGACGCGGTGGGCGGCGATCTGCTGGCCAACATCGTTGCCCAGGTGCAGCCCTACGGCAATGTCGCCGCGATCGGGCTGGCCGGTGGGCCCAAGCTGGCCACGACGGTGATGCCGTTCATCCTGCGCGGCGTGTCGCTGCTGGGCATCCATTCGGTGGAATGTCCGAATGCCTGGCGCGAACAGATCTGGGGTTCGCTCTCGGGCGACCAGAAGCCGGCACATCTGGACACGATCGCGACAGAAACCGTAGGCTTGGCCGACGTTCACGGCGTGTGCGAGAAGATCATGGCGGGTGAGAACACCGGTCGCACGGTGGTCGACATCCAGGCCTGATACGACACAGCACGCTGGTTTGAAGCAATATCCGAGGAGCAGGGCATGAGCAAGACTGAAAACACGGCCGGCCTGGCGGGCGTCACCGCCGGCAAGACCGCCATTTGCACGGTGGGCAAGCAGGGCGTCGGCCTGACCTATCGCGGCTATCTGATCGAGGATCTCGCCGCCAAGGCCGAGTTCGAGGAAGTCGCCTATCTCATGCTCTACGGCGAACTGCCGACACAAAGCCAGTTGGACGACTACAAGAAGCGTCTGGCCGGCATGCGCACCCTGCCCGATGGCGTGAAGACGGCGCTCGAAGTGCTGCCGCGCGACACCCACCCGATGGACGTCATGCGTACCGGCGCTTCCGTGCTCGGCACCATCGAGCAGGAAAACGATCCCGCCAAGCAGCAGCACGACGTCGCCGACCGTCTGCTCGCCAGCTTTCCGTCGATGCTCATGTACTGGTACCACTTCGTGGAGTCCGGCAAGCGCATCGAGGTGGATACCGACGACGACAAGATCGGCGGCCATTTCCTGCATCTGCTGCACGGCGAGAAGCCGAGCGAGGACGCGATCAAGTGCATGTCGACCTCGCTGATTCTCTACGCGGAGCACGAGTTCAACGCTTCCACGTTCACCGCCCGCGTGGTCACGGCCACCCTGAGTGACTTCTACTCGGCCACGGTCGGCGCGATCGGCGCGCTGCGGGGCCCGCTGCACGGCGGCGCCAACGAAAAGGCCATGGAGCTGATCCAGACCTTCAAGGACCCCGATGATGCCGAGGCCGGCCTGAAGAAGATGCTGGCCAACAAGGAAAAGATCATGGGCTTCGGCCACCGGGTCTACAAGAAGGCCGATCCGCGCAACGGCATCATCAAGGAATGGTCGAAGAAGCTCGCCGGCGACGACCCGTACAAGCAGAACCTGTACGCGATCTCCGAGCGGCTCGAACAGGTCATGCAGGACGAGAAGGGCATGTTCCCGAATGCCGACTTCTATCATGCAACGGCCTATCACTTCCTCGGCATTCCCACGAAGCTGTTCACGCCGATCTTCGTGATCTCGCGGCTGACCGGCTGGGGCGCGCACATCTTCGAACAGCGCGCCGATAACCGTCTGATCCGTCCGAACGCGGAATACGTGGGCCCGGACGTGCGCGATTTCCGCCCGATCGATCAGCGCGGCACGTAACGGCGCCGTATCACCCGGCTTCGGGCCGGGCCGTGAGCGAGCGCATGCGCAGCCATGCCCGCCGCGCGCCCGGGCCGTGAAGGACACAGCCCCGGCGACCGTGCGTGCCGGCCTTGTACGCCGGTGCGTTTACCGCGGGTCGAGGGTGGGTGGCCCTTCGATTGCCCGAGGGCGGTTACCGGCGCGGGCGCCCGCGTCGGTATGATCGGGTCACGACCTTCTCGATAACAACGGATAAAAGGAGATGGCAATGATTCTGGCGTACTGGTGCGTGCTCATCGCCGCGCTCATGCCGATCGGCTTCGTGGCCTATGCGAAGTTCGCCGGCAACAAGAAGATGGATTTCGAGCAGAACCGGCATCCGCGCCGCTGGCTCGAACAGACCGAGGGCGCCCAGCAGCGCGCCTACTGGGCTCAGCTCAACTCCTTCGAGGCGTTTCCGCCGTTTGCGGCGGGCGTAATCATCGCCGTCATCTCCGGCGGCTCGATCGGCGCCATCAACTTCTTCGCGGTGCTGTTCATCCTGCTGCGGCTGGTCTACGGCTGGTGCTATATCAGCGACCGCGCGACGCTGCGCAGCCTCGTATGGGGCGGTGCGGCCGCCTGCACGGTGGCATTGTTCATCGTGGCAGCCATCGGCTGACAGACCGCATGCGCCCGGCGCGTGGCCGCCGGGCGTCTGCCGTTTTCTTCTTTTGCGCGTTGGCTCGTTCTGCCCGCGCTGCGGCGCGTGTCCCGCGCGCTGTTCCACCCCTGTTTCGTCGTATCGACCCTGTCCCGTGTAGTGCCTGTGTACCCGTGCGTGCGTGACGCGGTAAAAAGGCGCAGAGTGATTTGCGGCGGTCGGTGGTCAGCGCGGCGTGCGAGCAATACCCAAACCGCGCCGTTGTCCATACGTAAAAAGAACAAGTTTCAAAACCGGCAGGCGGCGTAAACTGACGTGGTGCCCATGCCGGTGGTGATGATCGCGCCGGTGTATACGGCGCTCGTGTGTGCGAACAGGAGATGACGTCGATGGAGACCAAGCGCCTCAATCTGGTCGATACGGCCTGGCTGAACGTCGAAACGGAAAACGCGCCCATGCAGGTGGGCGGCCTGCTGACGTTCAGGATGCCCGATGACGCGCCGAAGGATCTGCCGCGACGAATCGTCGAGCACTATCACAGCTTCACCAAGGCCTATTCGCCCTGGAATCATCGGCTGCGCGCGGGCCGGCTGCGTAACGTCGCCCCGGAATGGGAGCTGCTCGACGAGATCGACGTCGAGTATCACTTCCGCCACTCGGCGCTGCCGAATCCCGGCGGCGAGCGCGAACTCGGCGAACTGGCCTCGCGCCTGCACAGTCATCCGCTGGATTTTCGCCACCCGCCTTGGGAGGCGCATCTCATCGAGGGGCTGGAAGGCAACCGGTTCGCGATCTATATCAAGCTGCACCATTCGCTGATCGACGGCATTGCCGGCATGCGCCAGCTCGCGCGCGCGCTGACCGACGACGCCAGCGACATGGACCGGCCACCGTTCTGGGCCGTGCAGCCGAAAAAACGCCGCAAACGCGCGCCGAGCGAAGTCCGCCCGGGGCTCTATCGCGCGGTCGCGGAGCTGATGGGCGGCGCGGCCGAGCAGGTCGGCTCGCTGCCGGGCTTCGCGCGTATCGTGCGCAGCATGCTCAAGAGCGCGCGATCGTCCACCGGTACGGCAGGCCTGCCGTTCTCGTCGTCGTCCTCGGTGCTCAACAGCCGGATCCAGTCGCAACGGCGTTATGCCACCCAGCTCTACTCGCTGAGCGAATTCAAGGCGCTGGCGGCGAACGCCCACGTGACGATCAACGATATCGTGCTCGCGATCTGCGGCGGGGCGCTTCGCCGTTACCTGCGCGAGATCGGCGAGCTGCCCAAGCGGCCGCTCACGGCCGGTATTCCGGTTTCGGTACGCCCGGCAGACGATCAGGAAGCCGGCAACGCCATCACCTTCATCGTCGCCAATCTCGGTACCGACATCGAGTCGACCACCGAGCGTCTGCACACCATCGCGGATTCGACCCTGCGTGCCAAGCGCGAGCTGGCGCGGCTGTCGGCGGCATCGATCACGCAGTACACCGTCGCACTCATGGCGCCGTATATCCTGTCGCTGGTCACCGGCATGGGCGGGCGTACGCGGCCGGTGTTCAACGTGACCGTGTCCAACGTGCCGGGCCCGCCCGGCCCGCTCTACCTGATGGGCGCGGAGATGGAAGCCTTCTACCCCACCTCGCTGGTTACCCACGGGCAGGCGCTGAACATTACCGTGCACGGCTACGGCGATACGCTCGGCTTCGGCTTCATCGGCTGCCGGGAAACGCTGCCGTCCATGCAGCGCCTGGCTGTCTACGCCGGCGAGACGCTCGACGAGCTTCGGGCCGCGTATGGCGACAGCGCCAACGCCAAGCCGGAAAAGACACGCGCGACCCGACGCAAGCAGCCCGCCAAGCGCCGTTCCGGCTAGGCGCTTGCGACGGCGATCGGCGCCTCCGGCTCCACCGATCCGCCTGTTCGCGACGCCGCGAACGGGTGGGCGCCCGGCGCGCCGGTATTTTCGATAGCGCCTTCGATCAGGGGATGGCGCGCCCCGCGTTCACCGATGTCTCGCCGCTCGCTCATCGGTCTGGCGATCGTCCCGCGAGGGTTTTGGAAGCCCGCGGTCGCTCGGTGCGTGCGGTGCGTATTTGGCCGAGCCGGCCTGAGCGTCCATAATCTTCTCATCGCTCAATGAGAAGATCAGTCGTCATGCCGCAAGCCTCGAATGCATCCGAAGTTCTGGACGTGCTGATTGTCGGCGCCGGTATCTCCGGCATCGGCATGGCCTGTCATCTGCGCGAGACGTGCCCGGAGCAGTCGTTCGCCATTCTGGAGCGCCGTGCCGCGATCGGCGGCACCTGGGATCTGTTCCGGTACCCCGGCATCCGTTCGGATTCGGACATGTTCACCTTCGGCTACCGGTTCAGGCCCTGGCAGGAGCCGAAGACGCTGTCCGATGGCGCGTCGATCCGCGAATATCTGGTCGACACGGCGCAGGAATACGGCATCGCGGACCAGATTCACTACGGCCAGAAGACCACACGTGCGGCCTGGTCCAGCGACGAGGCGTGCTGGACGCTGACCGTCGAGGACGAAGCCAGCGGACAAACCCGCAGCTGGCGCGCGCGCTATCTGGTGCTGTGTACCGGCTACTACCGCTACGATGCCGGCCACATGCCGGACTTTCCCGGCGCGGATCGTTTCAAAGGGCAGCTCATCCATCCCCAGCAGTGGCCGGAGGATCTCGACTACCGCAACAAGAAAGTGGTGGTGATCGGCAGTGGCGCGACGGCGATCACGCTGGTCCCGGCGATGGCCGAAGAGACCGCGCATATCACCATGCTGCAGCGTTCGCCGTCCTATATCGCCTCGCTACCCGCGGTAGATCAGATCTCCAAGACCCTGCAGCGCTGGCTGCCCGATCGTTGGGTCTTCGGCATGGCGCGCAAGCGCAATATCCATATCCAGCGGCTGATCTATGTCGCCGCGCGCAAGTACCCGAAGCTGGTGCGTCGGCTGCTGCTGGCGAGCGTGCGCCGCCAGGTCGGCAACGACGTCGACATGCGCCATTTCACGCCCTCCTACAACCCCTGGGACGAACGGCTGTGTGTCGTGCCCAACGGCGACCTGTTCAAGACGCTGCGCTCGGACAAGGCCGATATCGTCACCGATCATATCGAGACGTTCACCGAAAACGGCATTCAGCTGAAATCGGGCGAAACGCTCGAGGCCGATATCGTGATCTCCGCCACCGGGCTGAACATGCAGATGCTCGGCGATATCGAGCTGGTGAAGGACGGCGAGGTCCAGGCGCCCAACCAGCACATGACCTACAAGGGCGTGCTGCTCGAAAACGTGCCCAATCTGGCCGCGATCTTCGGTTATACCAACGCATCGTGGACGCTCAAGGCCGATATCGCCGCGACCTATGTTTGTCGCCTGCTCCAGCATATGGCGGCGAAGGGCTATCGCAGCGCGACGCCGCGGGCGGTGGACGCGCAGGCGCAGGACAGTTCGATCATGGACGCGTTGAACTCCAACTATGTCCAGCGCGCGAGCCACCGGCTGCCGCGTCAGGGCGACAAGCTGCCGTGGCGGGTCCTCAACCACTACAGCCGCGACCGCGATATGCTTGTCGAGCAGCCGATCGAGGACGGCGTGCTTCAATTCGACGCCGCCGCCGACGAACGCCGCGACGCCGCCTGATCCGACGCGCTAACCGACGCGCGGCTGCGTGCCGCGCTGCAGCTGCTGCAGTGCGCGGGCATAGCCGTCGAAGCCGTCGGCCAGATAATCCAGCACCGGCGCCAGGTCGAGATCCCGGGCGAGCCGGTGCGAGGCGGCCTGGTGATAGGCGTTGCGCCCCATGTCGCGGTAATAATCCACACCCAAGGCGCTGCGGCCATAGCGCAGCCGGTGTTCGATCCAGCCGCGGCCGACGCCGGCCAGAAACAGCGCGTAGTTGCCCAGATGCGCATGCACGAGAAACTGGCGTTCGTGCTCGCTCTCGGCGGCCTCGGCGATCAGGTCGATCAGGTATTCAAAGCTTTCCTGCTCGCCGGGCTGTACGCGGTACAGCCGGTCGGTGCGCACGAACAGGCTGAGCAGATTGGCCAGATAGCGGATCACGCGCCGCTGTAGATAGGTCTTCGGGCGCGGCAGGCGTCGGCGTAGCACGACATGGAAATACAGCTGCGGCGAGATATCCAGCCAGCCGCCGCTGTCGCCGGCGACCTTGCGATAGATCGCCTCCTGCTCGATCAGCGCCTCGATCGCGGGCGACACGCCTTCGGTGATCAGTGCGTCGTCGGCCGTGTCATAGCCGGCGGCATCGAGCAGGAAGGCGATATCGCGCGGGCTCAGCCAGGTGGCATCGGCATAGGCGAAGTCGGGCACCCGGGGCACGGCGGGACGCGGCGCGCGGGCGGCCTGCGGTTCGGGCCGCGAGGCCCCGGCGTGGATGGAAACGATCTTGTCGCTCATCGAAGCCCTCCGGTTGTCTCGTCTTTATTGATAACCCAAATGGGCGAATCTGCCCAGCGCGGGCCGGCTCCCGGCAAGCGAAGACGGGGCGAATCGGGGTCGACCGAGCCGCTATACTGGCGTCACGTATTGTTCATTCATCGATCCGTTCGACTCGCAGAGCGCCCGCCAGACCCTATGACCGACACCGCATCGAACGACAGCCGTAGCGACGCCACCGCAGCCGACACCAGGCGCGGCAACAATTTCGTGCGCAACATGATCGCCGAGCAGATCGAGCGCGGCGCGCATACCGGCGAGGTGGTCACCCGGTTTCCGCCCGAACCGAACGGTTTTCTGCATATCGGCCATGCCAAGTCGATCTGCCTGAACTTCGGCCTGGCCGAACATTTCGGCGGCCGCTGCCGGCTGCGTTTCGACGACACCAACCCGGAAAAAGAGGAACAGGCGTTCATCGATTCCATCCAGGAAGACGTGCACTGGCTGGGTTTCGACTGGGACGGCGAGGTGCGCTTCACCTCGGACTATTTCGACACCCTCTACGACTACGCCCTGCACCTGATCGAGAACGGCGATGCCTATGTCGACGAGCTGACCTCGGAACAGGCGCGCGAATACCGCGGCGACTGGAACACGCCGGGCACCAACAGCCCCTATCGCGATCGCACGCCCGCAGAGAATCTCGCCGCCTTCGAGAAGATGCGCGCCGGCGAGTTCGCCGAAGGCACGGCCTCGCTACGCGCCAAGATCGACATGGCCGCCGGCAACATGAACCTGCGCGACCCGATCATCTATCGCATCCGCCATGCCGCCCATCACCAGACCGGCGACAAGTGGTGCATCTATCCCTCCTACGACTTCGCCCACGGCCAGTCGGACGCGATCGAAGGCGTCACCCATTCCATCTGCACGCTGGAATTCGAGGATCACCGCCCGCTCTACGACTGGTTTCTGGAACACCTGCCGGTGCCCGCGCGCCCGGTGCAGACCGAGTTCGGCCGCCTGAATCTGAACTACACCGTCACCAGCAAGCGCAAGCTGAAGCGATTGATCGACGAGAACGTGGTCGACGGCTGGGACGACCCGCGTATGCCCACGCTGGCCGGCATCCGCCGGCGCGGCTATACGCCGGCCGCGATCCGCAACTTCTGCGAAACGATCGGCGTGGCGCGTACCGACGGCGTGGTCGATGCCGCCATGCTCGAACACGCGATCCGCGACGATCTGAACAACAACGCCCCGCGCGCCATGTGTGTGCTCGACCCGCTCAAGATCGTGATCACGAACTATCCGGAAGACGGCGTCGAAAAGCTCGTGGCCGCCGGCCATCCGAACCGTGACGATATGGGCGAGCGTACGCTGCCGTTCACGCGCGAGATCCTCATCGAGAAAGAGGATTTCCGCGAACAGGCGAACAAGAAGTACAAGCGGCTGGTGCTGGGCAAGCGGGTGCGCCTGCGCAACGCTTACGTCATCGAAGCCACAGACGTGGTCAAGAACGACGCCGGCGATATTATCGAGGTGCATTGCAGCTACGACCCGGACACCCTCGGCGATAACCCGGCCGACGGCATCAAGCCCAAGGGCGTGATCCACTGGGTGTCGGCCAGCCATAGCAAGCGCGCCACCGTGCGCCAGTACGACCGCCTGTTCGCCAGCGAACACCCTGGCCGCGGCGATCGCGACATGCTCGACGATCTCAACCCGGATTCGCTGACTGTCTACGACAGCTGCTGGATCGAGCCAGACCTGGCCACGGTCGAGCCGGAATACTGCGTCCAGTTCGAGCGGATCGGCTATTTCGTCGCCGACCGCCACGATCACGCGCCCGGCCAGCCGGTGTTCAATCGCATCGTGCCGCTACGCGATACCTGGGCGAAGATCGCCGGCGATAGCTAGCGGCTCGCTCGCGGCGCTTACGTTGTGCCTGTTCTGGATCCATTGATCGAGGTTCTTGACGCGGCCGTGGCGCGTTCGCCCTCGTGTCTTCCGGATACCAGGCGCCGCCTGACGACTGGCCGGATCGTCGCCGACACGCGGCCGATATGCAGCCTCGAAGTCCCGACCTCGCCGGCCAGCAGCTGGTAGCTTGCGTGATCAGGCGGTGGCCAGCATTTCAGCCAGCCAGCGTCGGGATTCGGCCGGGTCGATCACGTCGTCGATCTCGAAGAAGGTGGCCACGTTCTCGGCCTTGCCCTGGTCGTACATCGTGTCCACGAGCTGCTGAAAGCGTGCCGTGCGCTCGGCCGGGTCTTCGATGGCCGCGAGTTCGCGCCGGAAACCCAGCGTCACCGCGCCTTCCACGCCCATCGGGCCGAGTTCGCCGTTCGGCCAGGCGACGGTGAACAGCGGGCGCTTGAGATGCCCGCCCAGCATCGCCTGCGCGCCCAGGCCGTAGGCCTTGCGCAGGATGATGCCGTACCAGGGCACGCTGACCCGGGCGCCGGCAATGAACAGGGCCGATGCATGGCGCACGGTGCCGGTCTTCTCGGCTTCGGGGCCGACCATGATGCCCGGTGTGTCGCAGAGCGTGAGCAGCGCAATGCCGTGGGTATCGCACAGGCGCATGAAATCCGCCGCCTTGCGGGCGGCCGGGCTGTCGATCGCGCCGGCCAGGCTGCGCGGGTTGTTGGCGAGCACGCCCAGAGCCTTGCCCTCGATCCGGATGAACGCGGTAACGAGATTCGGCGCGTGGGTGGCGCCGAGTTCGGTCATCGAATCCGTATCCGCGAGTGCGGCGACGATGCGGCGCACGTCGTAGGTCATGCGCCGATTGTCGGGCATGGCCGCGCCGATCGCGGACGGGTCGCCCGCCGTGTAGTGGGCGACATCGCCCTGGAAATAGGCCAGGCAGCGTTTGGCGGTGGCCACCGCTTCGGCCTCGTCATCGACGACGATATCCACCACGCCGATGGCGGCCTGCTCGTCGGCCGGGCCGATATCCTCGGGCGCAAAATCGCCGAGACCGCCGCCGGCGATCATGGCCGGCCCGGCCATGCCGAGATTGGCATCGCGGGTCGCGATGGTGATGTCGCAACAGCCGAAGAACGCCGCATTGCCGGCAAAACAGCGCCCCGCGTTGATGCCGATCAACGGCACCTCGCCACTCAGGCGCGCGAACGAGTAGAAGCTGGTGACTTCCAGGCCGGAGCTGGCGATGAGCGCGGTGTCCACGTCGCCGGGCCGGCCCCCGCCGCCCTCGGTGAAAAACACCACGGGCAGGCGATCGCGCAGGGCGATATCGACCATGCGGTCGGTCTTGCGGTGATTCTGGAACCCCTGGGTGCCGGCCAGCACGGTGTAGTCGTAGCTCATCACCACGCAGCGGGCGGTGGCCGCGTCGAAGGCGTCGCCGTTGACGCGGCCGACGCCGCTCACGAGCCCGTCGGCGGGCGTGTCGCGCTTGAGATCATCGACCGCGCGGCGACTGCGCTGGGCCGCGATCGCCAGCGCGCCGTACTCGAGAAAGCTGTCGGCATCGCATAGATCCGCGATGTTCTCGCGCGCGGTGCGCTTGTCGAGCCGGTGGCGCCTGGCCACGGCTTCAGGGCGCGCGCTGTCGCGGCCGGCTTCGTGGGGATCGGTCATGGTGGGTGTCCAGTGCGCGGTGCGCGTTCTTGTTCTGCCGGCTTCGCAGATTAAGCCACAGCCGGGTCTGCCTGCATCGTGCGCCCACCGCTGGATCGCCCTGCCGGTGCGCTGAGTGCTTGAAAATCGCTATCCTGAGCGGCTACTCGTGCGCGCAGGGACAACGGACAACGCATGGCAATGACGGATTGGGACGCCTGCGAGCAGCAGCTCGCGGCAGGCATCGAGACGCTGGGGGTGGCGGTCTCTAAAAGCGCGCAGGCGCAGCTGATCGCCTATCTTCGCGAGCTGTCGACGTGGAATGCCACCTATAACCTCACGGCCGTGCGCGATCCGCTGGCCATGGTGACGCGGCATCTGCTCGACAGTCTCGCGGTGCTGGATTTCGTCACCGGCGCGGCAGTGGCGGATATCGGCAGCGGGCCCGGCCTGCCCGGGCTGGTGATTGCGATCGTGCGCCCGCGCATGGTGGTGACCGTGGTCGAAGCCAATCGCAAGAAGGCAGCGTTTCTGCGCCATGCGCGTCGGCGGCTCGGTCTCGAAAACGTCACCGTCGCCCAGGAGCGGGTCGAAGCCTGGCAGCCGCCCGAGAAATTCGATTGCGTGATCTGTCGCGCCTTTGCGGCGGCCGACGAATGCGCGCGCCTGGCAGGCCACGTCGTTGCTCCTGGCGGGCGTTTCCTGTTGATGAAGGGGCGCGATCCGGCGGCGGAACTGTCGGCGCTGCCGCTGGACTTCCGGCACGTCGACACTGTCTCGCTTGCCGTGCCGGGGCTGGCGGCGGAGCGGCATCTCGCGATTCTGGAGCCGGGCCTGATCTAGGCGCCGGCGCGCGGCGGGTCACAGCAAGGCGCCGAGTCCATTAGACTGCACGCCATGAGCAATATCATCGCCATTGCCAACCAGAAAGGCGGCGTGGGCAAGACCACCACCAGCATCAATCTCGCTGCGGCCCTGGCCGAGGCCGAGCAGCGCGTGCTGCTCGTGGACATGGATGCGCAGGGCAACGCCACGATGGGCGTGGGCGTGGACAAGAACGCGCTCGACGCCACGGTCTGCGACTTTCTGCTCGGCGACAAGGGCGTGTCGGAAGCGCTGCAGGTGGTGCTCGACGGCGAGTTTTTCCTGCTTGGCGCGAATGGCGACATGACGGCCGCCGAGGTGGGCCTGCGCGATCGCAAGAACGGTCGCCTGGCGCTCAAGAAGGCGCTCGCGGAAATATCCGACAGCTTCGATTACGTGGTCATCGACTGCCCGCCGGCGCTGTCCATGCTCACGGTCAACGCGCTGGCCGCGGCGCGCGGCGTGATCATCCCCATGCAGTGCGAGTACTACGCGCTGGAGGGGTTGTCAGATCTGCTCGAAACGATCGAGAGCGTGCGCAAGATGATGAACCCGGATCTGATCATCGAAGGCGTGCTGCGCACCATGTTCGATCCGCGCAACCGGCTGACCGGCGACGTGTCGGCGCAGCTCACCGACTACTTCGGCAGCGCGGTCTACAACACCGTGATCCCGCGCAACGTCCGTCTGGCCGAAGCGCCCAGTCACGGCGTGCCGATCATGCATTACGATAACGCCGCCTCGGGCGCCGCCGCCTATCGCGCGCTGGCCGCCGAGATTCTGGGGCGCGACGACAGCGAGATCATCGATGCGCCGCAAAAGGGCGCGCGCCGCGCGGTATCGTCCCTGTTCGGTCGGCGTCGGCGCTCGGCCGGCTGATCGCGCGTACAAACCAAAGAACAGACGGCTATGGCACAGAAGAAACGAGGACTGGGGCGGGGTCTGGAATCGCTGCTGAGCAACGATTTCGACGAAGCACCCGAAACCGGCAGCGAACTCGTCGAACTCGATCTCGACGCCCTGCGCCCGGGGCGCTATCAGCCGCGCCGCGACATGGACGCCGAGGCGCTGGAAGCGCTGGCGCAGTCGATCCGTACCCAGGGCATCGTCCAGCCGCTGGTCGTGCGTGAAACCGATGGTGGTTACGAAATCGTCGCCGGCGAGCGCCGCTGGCGTGCCGCGCGTCTGGCCGGGCTGGGCAAGGTGCCGGCCGTGGTGCGCGCCATGGCTGACGAGGCCGCGATGGCGGTCGCCCTCATCGAAAACATCCAGCGCGAGGATCTCAACCCGCTGGAAGAGGCCGCTGCGCTGCGCCGTCTGATTGAGGAATGCGGGATGACCCACGCGGCCTGTGCCCAGGCCGTGGGCCGGTCGCGGGCGAGTGTGTCGAATCTACTGCGCCTGTCGGAGCTCGTTTCCGAAGCACAGGCGTTGCTGCGTGCCGGCGACATACAGATGGGCCACGCTCGCGCGCTGCTGGGCGCGCCGGCCGCGCTGCAGGCCGACCTCGCGGCCCGCGTCGCGGCCCGGCAGCTGACCGTGCGCCAGACCGAGGCGCTGGTCGCCTCTGCCATGGCCGAGAACGACAGCGAGCCCGCCTCGCGCCAGAGCAATCGACTGGTGCGTTTCGAGCGGGAGCTCGGCGATACCCTGGGTGCGAAGGTCACCGTGCGGTCGCAGCGAGGCGGCCGTGCACGGGTCGTGATCGACTACCCGAATGCCGCCGAATTGGACGCGTTGCTGGACCGCCTGAAGTAGGGCGAGAAACCAAATTATTGTAGATAACACACGTTTTTTTCGCGATTGACCTTCGATTTGGCTTTGTCTATAGTCCGCCGAGCGCTGGATCTGTCGCGAGAGAAAAGCGTGTCAGAACGGTGTAGCGGTGGGGGATTCGCGCAGTGATAACCCGACCACGTCTGCGTAACATGCGCCTCGCATGGGCGGTGTTCGCAGCACAGATCACCACCGGTTTGTTCATGGCCGCCGTGTTCGGCGCCAGGGGCGGGCCGGAGCCGGCGATGGCAGCCTTTTTCGGGGCTGTCGTGGCTGCGGTGCCCGGCCTCTGGATGGCGTTGTGGATGTTGCCGCGCCGCCGCCAGACCGACGCATCCAGAATGGCTCGGTCCTTCTATTGGGGCGAGCTGGGAAAACTAGGATTGACCGCAGGGCTGTTTCTTACGGCAGCCCTTTTGTTTGGCCAGCAGTTTTTTGAACTGCTCGCAACGTACGTGGCTTGCCTGGCTTGTTACTGGCTTGCCCTCATATTGACGCGCTAGCTGGCAGGAATGGCAGCGGGTTCGACATAGGCTTTCATCGAGGACAAATCGTATGGCCAGTGCCGAAGAAGGTGGCAGCGCCGCTACCCAGTACATCCAGCACCACCTGACGAACCTCAAGTTCGATCTGGCCAGCATGTCCTTCGACGGACATGCCAGCGGATTCTGGGTGCTGAATGTCGACAGCCTGTTCTTCGCCATCGTGCTGGGCGTTTTCTTCCTGTTCTTCTTCCGCATGGCGGCCAAGAAGGCCACGGCCAGCGAGCCGGGCGGGCTGCAGAACTTCGTCGAAATGATCGTCGACTTCACCGATACCCAGGTGCGCGACATCTATCACGGCAGTTCCACGCTCATCGCGCCGCTGGCGCTGACGATCTTCGTCTGGGTCTTTTTGATGAACTTCATGGACCTGGTGCCGGTCGACGCGCTGCCGGCGGCCGCGCACGCCAGCGGCATCGAGTACCTGAAGGTGGTGCCGTCGACGGATCTGAACATCACCTTCGGCCTGTCGATCTCGGTCTTTCTGCTGATGATGTTCTACAGCGTGAAGATCAAGGGTGGGCTTGGCTTCCTCAAGGAAACGCTGACCCATCCCTTCGGCCCCTGGCTGGCGCCGTTCAACTTCATGCTGTTCGTGGTGGAGACCGTGGCCAAGCCCGTCTCGCTGTCGCTGCGACTGTTCGGCAACCTCTACGCCGGCGAGCTGATCTTCATTCTGATCGCCGTGTTCACGCTCGGCGCGGGCGCCAGCCTGCTGGCCGTGCCCATGTTCATTCTGCAGGTGCTGCTCGGCGTTGGCTGGGCGATCTTCCATATTCTGGTGATCACCCTGCAGGCCTATATCTTCGGCATGCTGACCATCGTCTATCTCAGCATGGCCCAAGAGCACCACTGATCTCACTGACCCACGACCCCACTGACTCGTAAACTGGAGAGTAGAAAATGGAACAAGCAATTGCTGACGTCCAGGGCATGACCGCCATTGCTGTCGCGATGCTGATCGGCTTCGGCGCCATCGGTACCGCGCTGGGCTTCGGCCTGCTGGGCGGCAAATTCCTGGAAGGTCTCGCTCGTCAGCCGGAAATGGCCCCGATGCTGACCGGCCGCATGTTTCTGATCGCCGGCCTGCTGGACGCCGTGTCCATGATCGGTGTCGGTATCGCCCTGTTCCTGACGTTCGCCAACCCGTTCGTGGCGGCCGTGCAGTCCGCGGGCGGCTAACACCCGGTTTCGCCTAGTCGCTTAAGTCGAGTTACGAAAGCCAGGGGTAACCCATGAGCATCAATGCCACACTGCTGGCCCAGATGATCGTCTTCGCGGTCTTCGTCTGGTTCACCATGAAGTTCGTATGGCCGCCGATCATGCAGGCCATGCGTGATCGCCAGAAGCGGATCAGCGAAGGTCTCGCGGCCGCCGAACGCGGCGCCCGCGAGCTCAACGAAGCCACCGCCAAGGCCGAGGAAATGGTCGGCAAGGCGCGCGAGCAGGCCCAGGAAATCCTGACCAACGCTCAGCGTCAGGCCGACGACACCCTCGAACGGGCTCGTGACGACGCCCGTGCCGAAGGCGAGCGCATCGTCACCGCTGCCCGCGAAGAAATCGATCAGGCTGTGGCTTCCGCCAAGGAAGACCTGCGCCGCGAAGTCGGTTCGCTGGCAGTGGTCGGTGCCGAGCGCATCCTCAAGCGCGAGATCGACGCCAAGGCGCATAACGACATCATCGACGACCTCGTCGCGGAGATTCGTTAGCCATGGCCGAGATGCAGACGCTGGCGCGGCCCTACGCGGACGCCGTGTTCGAGCTCGCCGAGGCGCAGGGTCAGCTCGACGACTGGTCGCAGGCGCTGACCGCGCTTTCGGCCATCGTGTCCAACGAGGACGTCGTTCTGCTCATGGACAACCCCGAGATCGCCGACAGCCGCATGGCCGACGTGGTCATCGAGGTGGGTAACAGCGATCTGAACGAGGGCGCGCGGAATCTCGTGCGGCTGTTGGTGGAGAACGACCGGCTCAGTCTGGCGCCGGCGATCGCCACGCTGTACGAACAGCGCAAGGCCGACGCGGAACATCGCGTCGACGTGCGCGTGACATCGGCCGTCGAGTTTTCCGAAGAGCAGCGCTCGGCACTGGCCAAGTCTCTGGAGAAGCGGCTCGACCGCAGCGTGCGGCTGACGTTCGAGCAGGACGAAAACGTGATCGGCGGTGCCGTGATCCGGGCCGGCGACATGGTCATCGACGGGTCGCTGCGCGCTCAGCTCGAGCGCATGCGGCAGTCGCTGGCGCACTAGCCCGGATCCACAGGCGATCATCCGCTCGCGGCAGTTCGCCGCAAGCGACATGGATATAGAGGAATAAGGTCAATGCAACTCAATCCGTCGGAAATCTCAGACCTGATCAAGAAACGGATCGAAAACTTCGATTCCGTTACCGAGTCGCGCAACGTCGGCACGCTGGTGAGCCTCGCTGACGGCATTGCGAAAATTCACGGCCTGGCCGACGCGATGCAGGGCGAGATGCTCGAATTCCCGGGCGGCACCTTCGGTATTGCGCTCAACCTCGAGCGGGATTCGGTGGGCGCCGTGCTCATGGGCGACTACACGCATATTTCGGAAGGCGCCGAGGTCAAGACCACCGGCCGCATTCTGGAAGTGCCGGTCGGCGAGGAACTTCTGGGGCGTGTCGTCGATCCGCTGGGTCAGCCGATCGACGGCAAGGGCGAGCTGGGCACCACCCAGACGTCGCCGATCGAAAAGGTCGCACCGGGCGTGATCGAGCGTCAGTCCGTCGACGAGCCGGTCCAGACCGGTCTCAAGTCGATCGACGCCATGATCCCGATCGGTCGCGGCCAGCGTGAGCTGATCATCGGTGACCGCCAGATCGGCAAGACCGCGATCGCGATCGACGCGATCATCAATCAGAAGGGCACGGGCATCAAGTGCATCTACGTGGCCATCGGGCAGAAGAACAGCTCGATCGCTGCCGTGGTGCGCAAGCTCGAGGAAGAAGGCGCGATGGACCACACCATCGTCGTCGCTGCGGGCGCGGCGATCTCGCCGGCGCTGCAGTACATCGCGCCGTACGCCGGCTGCTCGATGGGTGAGTTCTTCCGCGACAAGGGCGAGGACGCGCTGATCGTCTATGACGATCTGTCCAAGCAGGCGGTTGCCTATCGTCAGATTTCGCTGCTGCTGCGTCGTCCGCCGGGCCGTGAAGCCTACCCGGGTGACGTGTTCTATCTGCATTCACGTCTGCTGGAGCGCGCCTCGCGCATCAACGCCGATTACGTGGAAGAGCTGACCGAAGGCAAGGTCACCGGCAAGACCGGTTCGTTGACGGCGCTGCCGATCATCGAGACCCAGGCGGGCGACGTGTCTGCCTTCGTGCCGACCAACGTGATCTCGATCACCGACGGTCAGATCTATCTCGAGACCGACATGTTCAACGCCGGCACCCGCCCGGCCGTGAACGCCGGTCTGTCGGTGTCGCGTGTGGGTGGTTCCGCCCAGACCAAGATCATCAAGAAGCTTGGCGGCGGCATTCGTCTGGCGCTGGCCCAGTATCGCGAGCTCGCGGCATTCGCCCAGTTCGCCTCGGATCTGGACGACGCCACGCGCAAGCAGCTTGAGCACGGCGAGCGTGTGACCAAGCTGATGATACAGAAGCAGTATCACCCTCTGTCCGTAGCGCTCACGGCCTCGTCGCTGTTCGCGGCGGAAGAGGGCTATCTCGACGACGTCGACGCCGACAAGGTCACCGACTTCGAGGCTGCGCTGCACCAGTACATGGAAAGCGAGCAGAAGGGTCTGGTCGACAAGATCAACGAGACCGGCGACTACAGCGACGAGATCAAGTCGGAGCTGCACACGGCGCTGAAGGAATTCAAGGAAACCCATACGTGGTAACACCGCGCGTTCCTGAGTCCACCAACGGAGTCAACTGATGGCCGGCGGCAAGGAAGTCAAGACCAAGATCAAGAGCGTAGAAAATACGCAGAAGATCACCAAGGCCATGGAAATGGTCGCCGCGTCGAAGATGCGCAAGGCCCAGGAGCGCGTCGAGGCGGCGCGCCCCTATGCGCAGAAGATTCGGCGCACGATCGGCCATCTGGCACAGGCGAACCCCGACTTCCAGCATCCGTTCATGGTCGAGCGCGAAGTCAAACGGGTCGGGATGATCATCATCTCGACCGACCGCGGGCTCTGCGGCGGTCTGAACATCAACCTGTTCCGCAAGATCCTCGGCGAGCTGCGCCACTGGGAGAAGCAGAACGTCCCGGTGGATATCGTGGTCGTGGGCCGCAAGGCCGCGAGCTTCTTCCGTCGGATCAAGGACATCAAGGCGGAAGTGGTCGATCTCGGCGACGTCCCGCATCTCGACGACCTGATCGGCAGCATCAAGGTGATGCTCGACGGCTATCGCGAAGGCGAGATCGACCGCCTGTTCCTGATGGGCAACGAGTTCGTCAACACGATGACGCAGAAGCCGGAAGTGCAGCAGCTGCTGCCGGTGCCCGAAGACGAGGACGAAGAACTGCCGGACCACTGGGACTACATCTACGAGCCCGAGCCGGCCGAGCTGCTGGAGTCGATCCTGGTTCGCTACGTCGAGGCCCAGGTCTACCAGGGCGTGGTCGAGAACGTGGCCTGCGAGATGGCGGCCCGGATGGTCGCGATGAAGTCGGCGTCCGACAACGCCGGCGAGATCATCGACGACCTCCAGCTCGAGTACAACAAGCAGCGTCAGGCAGCCATTACGCAGGAGCTGTCTGAAATCGTGGCCGGCGCGGCCGCGGTGTCGTAACGGACCCGAACAAGCGAAACCCTAGACACAGATCGGCAGCGCGAAACGCTGCCCAGGTGAGGAATCGGATATGAGTAGCGGTACAGTCGTACAGATCATCGGCCCCGTTGTGGACGTGGAATTCGATCGCGAATCGTTGCCCAGCATTCACGACGCGCTGATCCTCAAGGAAAAGGACCTGGTGCTCGAAGTCGAGCAGCAGATCGGTGACGGCGTGGTCCGCTGTATCGCCATGGGCGTGACCGAAGGTCTGACCCGTGGTGCCACGGTCGAGAATACCGGCAGCCCGATTTCCGTGCCGGTCGGCCAAAAGACGCTGGGCCGCATCATGAACGTGCTCGGCGAGCCGATCGACAAGCAGGGCGATATCGGCGCTGACGAGAAGGCGCCGATCCATCGCGCCGCGCCATCCTTCGAGGATCAGTCCGGCGGCCAGGAACTGCTGGAAACCGGCATCAAGGTCATCGATCTGCTCTGCCCGTTCGCCAAGGGCGGCAAGGTCGGCCTGTTCGGCGGCGCCGGCGTGGGCAAGACCGTGAACATGATGGAGCTCATCCGTAACATCGCCGCGGAGCACTCCGGTTACTCCGTGTTCGCGGGTGTCGGCGAGCGTACCCGTGAAGGCAATGACTTCTACTACGAGATGCAGGAGTCGAACGTCATCGACAAGGTGGCCCTGGTCTACGGCCAGATGAACGAGCCGCCGGGCAACCGTCTGCGTGTCGCGCTGACCGGCCTGACCATGGCCGAGTTCTTCCGTGACGAAGGTCGTGACGTACTGCTGTTCATCGACAACATCTACCGCTACACGCTGGCCGGTACCGAGGTGTCCGCGCTTCTGGGCCGCATGCCGTCGGCGGTGGGCTACCAGCCGACGCTGGCCGAGGAAATGGGCCTGCTGCAGGAACGCATTACCTCCACCAAGACGGGCTCGATCACGTCGGTGCAGGCTGTATACGTGCCCGCGGACGACTTGACCGACCCCTCGCCGGCGACCACCTTCGCGCATCTGGACGCGACCGTGGTGCTGGCGCGTGGCATTGCCGAGCGCGGCATCTACCCCGCCGTGGATCCGCTCGACTCCACCTCGCGTCAGCTCGACCCGAACGTGATCGGCAACGACCACTATCAGACGGCGCGCGACGTGCAGCAGACGCTGCAGCGTTATCGCGAGCTCAAGGACATCATCGCGATCCTGGGCATGGACGAGCTTTCGGAAGACGACAAGCTGGCAGTGTCCCGGGCGCGCAAGATCGAGCGCTTCCTGTCGCAGCCTTTCTTCGTGGCCGAAGTGTTCACGGGTTCGCCCGGCAAATACGTGCCGCTGACCGAAACCATTCGTGGTTTCCGCGGCATTGTCGACGGCGACTACGATCACCTGCCCGAACAGGCCTTCTACATGGTCGGCACCATCGACGAGGCCGTGAAGAAGGGCGAAGACATGGGCAAGAAGGCGGCCTGATAGCCGCCGGCATGAAACGAACGGTCGGCGCCGTAGCGGCGCCGGCCTTCTTCTTCCATAGAGCAGCGATATGAAACTACACGTTGACCTCGTCAGTGCCGAAGGCCAGATCTATTCCGGGTCGGCGACCATGGTATTCGTCGCCGCGGAAATGGGTGAGGTCGGCATCGCGCCGCGCCATGCGCCGCTGCTCACGCGCATGCGGCCCGGCCAGGTTCGTATTCAGCAGGAAGGCCAGGAAGAGCAACAGTTCTTCGTCTCCGGCGGCGTGCTCGAAGTCCAGCCGCATCTGGTGACCGTCATGGCGGATACCGCCGAGCGTGCGGCGGATATCGACGAAGCAGCGGCCGAGAAGGCCAAGCAGCGCGCCGAAGAGCAGGTCGCCAAGGCCGAGGACAAGGTCGATATCGCCCGTGCCCAGTCCGAACTGGCTGAAGCAGCGGCACGCCTGCACATGGTCAAGAAACTGCGCTCCGGTCAGTAAGGCTCGCGCCGCCGGTTCGATACGCACGAAACCTATAGACAAGTTCACCTTCTACGGGTAACTTGCGGTGCATGCAGCATTCCGCTAGGTTTGCTGCGTCGCGTCATCCATACCTTCCCCGGTACACGCCATGCCGCGTGACGGCTTCGCAATCCGGATTCTTCTTTGGGCCAGTGGCTTCGCCTTGCTGTGCCCGGTGTCGGCGTTGGCCAGCCCGACCAAGTCCATATCGCCCTTCATGTCGTCTTCGTTCGAGCGAACGATCCATGGCGATGAACGCACCGTCGATCTGTCCGGCATGGCACGCGGCTTCGGCCGTGCCGAGGCGTTTGTCGGCGTGGACGCCCTCAGCAGCGCGACGCAGCAGTATCTAACCAGTGGCTTGCAGTGGCGTACCGACGCCAACGACGTGCCGCTGCTGAAGGTTTCGGCCCTGCGCACCGAAGGCGAGGGCAATACCCTCGGTGGCGGGCAGACCCTTGTTCGCGCGGAGAATCGTCTCGATCTCGGCGGGCGCTGGTATATGCCCGACCTATCCACGGAAGTGGCCCAGGTCAGCAACAAGAACGCCCAGGGCGACCCCATGGTCGGCCGCGCCGGGCGCATGGGCTTGACCGGTAGCGTGGGCGCGGGCGAATCCACGCTGAGTTATTTCCAGGCCGATCCGCAGTTCAATGCGCTCGGTAGCGCCATCGTTGCCGGCGACCGGGGCGTCGAGTTGCAGAACAACCAGTCGCTGGGATCGCGCTGGCAGGTATCCCACGATCTGCGCCTGCATCAGCCATCCGCACTGCGCGAAGACTCGGCGCTGGCACAATCGCTGGTGGTGTCGCGTCGCAAGACGATGACCGATTTCGGACGTCCCTGGCAGTTCAGCGCCCAACTCGGCGCCCCTGTGGACAGCCGTGCCAGTGACAGTACGCCGTTGGCACTGGAACTTGCGGCACAAACGCTGCGCTGGCGCGACTGGCGCATCGACAGCAGTCTCGGCTGGTACGCCGCGAGCATGGCGGCACCGCTGGCGCTACCGGTCGACGGCACGCTCTGGCAGTTCTCGGCGAGCCGCGGGCTGCGTATCGCCGGTTTCGATGCCGAGCTGTCACCGACCTTTGCGCTTGGCCAAAGCCGCTATGCGCAGGTACGCGGTGCCACGCGGACTGGGGTGAACCTCGGCCTGTCCCAGCTCAGCGATCGGGTGGATCTGAGCGTCAATTATCTGTCCGCCGGCTGGGCGGCCACACCCGGCGCCGAGGACGACGTGCAGATGACCGTCAACTTTTCGCAAAGTACCGGCGCGATCCTGCCCGGTCTGCGTTCCATGGCGCAGAAACTGCGCTTGCCCTGGAAGCGCCGCTACTGAAATACGCACGCCGCGCCCAGGCTGGCACGCGTTTTGTTAGATTAAGCGCAGCGTATCGCAGCGGAACTCGTCGAGGGCGCCTGCTGTCGGTAGCAGGATTGGCGGGGGCCGTGGTTCACACTGGAGTATCGAATGATTAGGCACTGGCCCACTGGCCTGCTCGCGGGGTTTCTTGTGCTCGGCACAACGCTCGCGATACCTGCAGCGGCAGCCGAGGCATCGGCAGCAGAGGGCAAGGCCGCGAAGCAGACCTCGGACGCAGGCGAAGCGCCCAAGGCCGATGCGACGTCCGACACCCGAACCGGCAAGGACGGGTTCGGCTACGACGACGTGGTAGAACGCGCCAAGGCGCGTGCCGGCAAGCCATACAGCGCGCCGGCACAGATTCCCAAGTTCCTGCAGGAATTCGATTTCGCGCAGCTCGATCAGATCGGCTACAAGCGCGATCGTGCCCTTTGGCACGACACCGGTCTGCCTTTCGAGTCGATGTTCTACCACCCTGGCTCGTATTACACGCATCCGGTGAAGATGCATCTGGTCAACGATCACGGCGTCGGCGAGTTCCGGTTCGACAAGAACCGTTTCCAGTATCCGAACCCCGAACTGCGCGATCGCATACCGGAAGATCTGGGCTACGCCGGTTTCAAGCTGCTGCACGAGCTCGAAACCGAGGGCAAGCTCGATGAGATCGTCTCCTTTCTGGGCGCCTCCTATTTCCGCGCACTCGGGGCCGACGAGCACTACGGCCTGTCCGCGCGCGGGCTTGCGATCAACACCGGCGGAGAGTCCGGCGAGGAATTCCCGGCGTTCGTAAGCTTCTGGCTGGTCGAGCCGGACAAGGAGGCCGACACGATCACGGCATATGCCCTGCTCGACTCCCCGAGCGCCGCCGGCGCGTATCGCTTCGAGATCACGCCCGGGGAGGCCACGAAGACCCGCGTGGAAGCGACGCTGTTCACGCGCAAGGCGATTGGCAAGCTCGGCATTGCGCCGCTCACCAGCATGTTCATGTGGGGCGAGAACAGCCTCACGCGCCTCGACGACTATCGCCCCGAAGCCCATGACTCCGACGGCCTGCTGATCTCGGCGCCGAACGGCGAATGGCTCTGGCGGCCGCTGCGCAATCCGCAGAAGCTGTCCATGAACCAGTTCGCGGCGAACAACGTTCGCGGCTTCGGGCTCATGCAGCGGGATCGCGATTTCGACCACTATCAGGATCTCGAGTATCAGTACGAGCGTCGCCCGAGCGCCTGGATCACGCCCGAGGGCGATTGGGGCGACGGCCATCTTGAGCTGGTGCAGATCCCGTCGGACAGCGAAGTCAACGACAACATCGCGCTCTACTGGGTCCCCAAGGATCCGGTGGAAGCGGGCGAGCGGCTGCACTACGCCTACAACATCAACTGGAGCTCACAGCTCGCCGGCCCCGATTCGCTGGCCCACGCCGCGGCTTCGCGCATCGGCCGTGCCGCGGTGGTACCGGGGCAGCCGCGCGACACCATCCGGGTGGCCATCGAATTCGTCGGCGGTGAGCTCGAAAATCTCACCGAGGCGGGCGACGTTCAGCCGCGGGTGAATGCGATGCGCGATGCCACGATCAACAACATCGAAGCGGTGCGCAACCCGCATACCGGCGGCTGGCGCCTGACTTTCCTGGTGCCCACCGAGTCGCTGGACTCGCCGCTCGAGCTGCGCGCGTTCCTGGCGGATGCCAACGGCGGCGCGCTTACTCAGACCTGGAGTTACGCGCTATCACCGTGAGCGAGGACAGGCCCGCCATGGCGGATGTGATCGAAGCGGTCGACGCCTATCTGTCGCGGCTCGGCCTGGCAGACGACAGGCGCCGTGCCCTGCGTGCCCGGGTCATCGACGCCCGCCCCGCGGATCGCCGTGCGGCGCTCCAGCGGCTGCGCGAACAGTTGCAGGACGATGATGGCGATATTCAGGCCGATGGCAGTGATCACGAGCTGATCTCGCGCATCGAAACCACCTATCCGCGCCTGCGGCACGAGGATGAAGCGCAGCCGCCGACCGCGGGCGCGCTACGCAGCGCGGCCATGCCGCAACTCAACCGCTGGCCGATGTCCCCGGCCGATATCGACCGCCGGCCGTGGCGTTTCCTGCCGTGGCTGCGTCGAGCCAGCAACGGCCTGCCCAAGGCCGTGCCCAGTCGGCTGAAGGGCGTCGTACGCTGGCGCCAGACGCTGCTGGCGTTCATGGTGGCCCTGCCAGCGGCGGGCGCGGCGGCCTATATGGCGACCGTGCTGCCGCATCGCGGTGCGACGATCCTGGAAACGTTCATCCTCGGCGCGGCGTTCATGCTCTTCGCCTGGATCCTGGTTGGCTTCTGGACCGCGCTGTCGGGGTTCTTCGTGCTCTGGCGGGGGGACCGCTACCTGGTACGGGCTGAACCGTCGCCGCCTGCCGCGGCGTCCGTACCGCTCGCCGACGATGCAATGGGAACCGCTGCGCCGCCGGCCGACGACGCCCGTACCGCCATCGTCATGCCGATCTACGAGGAAGAGGTCACGCGGACCTTCGCCGGGCTGCAGGCAATCTATGAATCCCTGCAGGCGACCGGCCGCCTCGATGCGTTCGATTTTTTCGTGCTCAGCGATTCGGTCAAGCCGGATACGGTGGTGGCCGAAGAGAACGCCTGGGCCGAGACGTGTCGCCGTCTGGATGCCTTCGGCCGTCTGTTCTATCGCCGCCGGCGCGCGCGCGTGAAGCGCAAAAGCGGCAATCTGGCCGATTTCTGCCGGCGCTGGGGCGGGCATTACCGCTACATGATCGTGCTCGACGCCGACAGCATCATGGCGGGCGACACGCTAACCGCGCTGGTCGACCGGATGCAGGCCAACCCCGGCGCGGGCTTGATCCAGACGCCGCCCACGGCGGTCAATCGCGACAGCGTGCTCGCACGGGTGGCGCAATTCGCCACCCGTGTCTACGGGCGCATGTTCGCGGCGGGGCTGCATTTCTGGCATCTGGACAACGCGCACTATTGGGGCCATAACGCCATCATCCGGATCGAGCCGTTCATGGCCCACTGCGCGCTGCCGCGACTGCCGGGCCGGGGGGCGCTGTCCGGCGACATCCTCAGCCACGATTTCGTCGAGGCGGCGCTCATGCGCCGTGCCGGTTGGGGGGTGTATATCGCCTACGACCTGCCCGGCAGCTACGAGGAGGTGCCGCCGACGCTACTCGATGAGCTCGGCCGCGACCGGCGCTGGTGCCAGGGCAATATCCAGCACATCCGGCTGCTGTTTTCGGATAACCTCGCGCCGGCGCATCGCGCACTGTTCGCCAACGGCGTGATGGCTTATACCTCGGCCGCGATCTGGTTCGTATTCCTGCTGCTGTCGAGTGCCGAGGCGGTGCTCGAGGCGCTGCGCACGCCCGACTATTTTCCGGTTGCGGGCGCGTTGTTCCCGCAGTGGCCGGTATGGCAGCCGATCTGGGCCGTCAGCCTGTTCGTGGCGACCCTGGTGGTGTTGTTCCTGCCCAAGATCCTCGGCGTGGTGATGATCGTCGCGCGCGGTACCCAGCGCGAGTTCGGCGGCGTCGGCAATCTGATCGCATCGACGCTGATCGAGATCGTGCTGACGTCACTGCTCGCGCCGATCCGCATGCTCGCGCACACGCGCTTCGTGTTCACCACGCTCATCGGCAAGCAGGTGAAATGGAACGCGCAGCAACGGGCCGATGCACAGGTGCCCTGGCTGAGGGCACTGCGTTTTCATATGTGGGGCATGCTGTTGGCGCTGGGCTGGGGCGGGTTGCTGCTCTGGTATACGCCCGGCTTTGCGCCGTGGCTGGCGCCGATTCTCGTGCCGCTCATCCTGGCCCCGGCGATCACCGTGCTCACCTCGCGCGCCGATCTGGGCATCTGGATGCGCAGGCACGATCTCCAGCTGATCCCGGAGGAGCGCAACGCGCCGGCCGAGCTCGCGCGGGTGGTCGAACTCGAAACCGATGCACCGCCCGAAGCCGGTTTCGTGGAAGCCGTGGTGGACCCGGTGATCAACGCCATGCATGTCGGCATGCAGGGGCACGAGCGCCGTTTCGCGCCGCCCATCGCCGAATATCGGCGGGAGCTGGCCGAGCGTGTGCTCGACCACGGTCCGGAATCGCTTTCGGTCGATGAAAAACGCCGTCTGCTGGCCGATCCGGCACGGATGCACTGGCTGCATGTCGAGGTCTGGGCCGAGATGCCCGCGGCATGGGGCGGCTGGCTCGGCGAGCGCCCGGCCGATCCGTCTACGCAAGGCGTGGCCGGGGCTGTATAGTCCACGACAAACCGTCGAATCGCACTCATTATGGGTCTACATATCGTTGTCCTCGCGGCGGGCAAGGGCAAACGCATGCACTCTGCGTTGCCGAAAGTCCTGCAGCCCCTGGGTGATCGCCCGCTGCTCAAGCACGTCGTCGAGGCCGCACAGGCGCTCGACCCGCAGCGGATTCACGTGGTCTACGGTCACGGCGCCGAGCAGGTGCAGTCCGCATTGGGCTATCTGGACGTGAACTGGGTCTATCAGGCACAGCAGCTTGGCACCGGCCACGCCGTCGCCCAGGCGATCGACGATGTGCCGAACGATGCCCGTGTGCTGGTGCTCTACGGCGACGTGCCGCTCATGCGTGCGGGCACCTTGTCGCATCTGGTGGAGGCGGCCGGCCGCGACGCGCTGGCACTGCTCACCGTGGTGCTCGACGATCCAGCGGGCTATGGGCGCATCAAGCGTAACGACGAGAACCGGGTGGTCGGTATCGTCGAGGACAAGGACACCACCGCCGACGAACGCCATATCCGCGAGGTGAACACGGGCCTGCTGTGCGCGCAGGCGCGCCACCTGCGCGACTGGCTGTCGCGCCTGACCAACGAAAACACCCAGGGCGAGTACTACCTGACCGACTGCATCGCCATGGCATCGAGCGATGGGGTGCAGATCGTGGCCGGCCAGTCCGGCAACATCGAGGAGACCCAGGGCATCAACAACAAGCGTGATCTCGCGCTGGCCGAGCGCCTGCTGCAGCGCCGGCAGGCGGATGCGCTCATGGATCAGGGCCTGACGCTGCGCGATCCCGATCGCTTCGATCTGCGTGGGTCCCTGCGCATCGGGCGTGACTGCCTGATCGACGTCAATGCGGTCATCGGAGGCGAAGTGGTGCTCGGTGACAACGTCACGGTCGGGCCGCACTGCGTGCTGCGCAACTGCGAAATCGGCGATCACAGCCAGGTGCTGTCGCATACCGTGATCGAGCACGCCCAGGTCGGTGCGCGTTGCCAGATCGGGCCGTTCGCCCGTCTGAGGCCGGACACGCGACTGGCCGACCGCGCCAAGATCGGCAACTTCGTCGAGACCAAGAAGATCAGCCTCGGCGCGGGCAGCAAGATCAACCATCTCAGCTATGTCGGCGATGCCACCGTCGGCGACAACGTCAACATCGGTGCCGGTGTGATCACCTGCAACTACGACGGCGCCAACAAGCATGTCACCACCATTGGCGACGATGCCTTCATCGGTTCGGACAGCCAGCTCGTGGCGCCGGTGGATATCGGCCACGGCGCGACGATCGGGGCCGGCTCGACGGTCACCAAGACCGCGCCCGCCGAGGCGCTGACGCTGTCACGCGCCAAGCAGGTGAGTATCGACGGCTGGAAACGGCCGAAAAAGCACACGCCCGGCCACGACTAGCAGGCCGGATCACCGTGCCGGTCTTTCGCGGCGCGGTGCCACGAAAGAAGGAACGCTCGAATGTGCGGAATTGTCGGGGCCAGCGCCCAGCGTGATGTCGAACCCATTCTGCTCGAAGGGCTGCGCCGGCTCGAATATCGCGGCTACGATTCCGCCGGTCTGGCGCTGGTGCACGACGGCGCGCTGGATCGCACCCGCGCGGTCGGCAAGGTACAGGCGCTCGCCGACCGGCTCGACGAGGCGCCGCGCCCCGGCAGCCTGGGCATCGCCCATACCCGCTGGGCCACGCATGGCGGCGTGTCGGAGGCCAACGCCCATCCGCATATCTCGACCGATCGCGTCGCCGTTGTGCACAACGGCATCATCGAAAACTTCGAGCCGCTGCGCGCGCGGCTCGTGGACCAGGGCTACGAATTCACGTCGCAGACCGATACGGAAGTGATCGCCCATCTGGTCGACAGCCATCTCGGCACCGGCACCGATCTGGCGGGCGCGGTGCGCGCGACCGTGAACGAGCTGCACGGCGCCTATGCATTGGCCGTGGTCTGCCGCGACGATCCGCAAACGCTTGTGGCAACACGCAGCGGCTCCCCGCTGGTGCTTGGCGTGGGCATCGGCGAGCATTTCGTCGCCTCCGATGTGGCAGCATTGCTGCCGGTCACCCGCAATTTCGTCTACCTCGAGGAAGGCGACCTGGTGATCATGAGCGCGGAGCGCTACGACATTCTCGACGGCGAAGGCCAGGTCGTCGAACGCGAGGTCAAGGAGACCGGGCTGTCGATCTCGGCGACCGAGAAAGGCGACTATCGCCATTTCATGCTCAAGGAGATCTACGAGCAGCCGCGGGCGCTGGCCGAAACCTGGCAGGGCCGGATCTCGGCCGACGATATCTTTGCCTCGAGCATCAGCGCCGAGGCCAAGACGCTGCTCGAAGGCGTCGAAGCGATCCATATCGTGGCCTGCGGTACCAGTCATCATGCGGGGCTGGTCGCGCGCTACTGGCTCGAATCGATGGCGCGTATTCCCTGCAACGTCGAACTGGCGAGCGAATATCGCTATCGCGACCCGGTGGTCCCCAAGAACTGCCTGTTCGTGACGCTTTCGCAATCGGGCGAGACCGCCGATACGCTCGCCGCGCTGCGCTATGCCAAGTCCCTCGGCAACGGCCGCGACAATAACACCGGCGGATACATGGCCACGCTGGCCATCTGCAACAAGCCGGAAACCTCGCTCACCCGGGAATCCGACCTGGTGCTGATGACCCACGCAGGACCGGAAATCGGCGTGGCGTCGACAAAAGCCTTCACGACTCAGCTGCTGTGTCTGCTGCTGCTTACCGGCATGCTCGAGCGCGATAGCGTCGACCGGCGAGCGCTCGCGCAGGACATTCATCGCGTTGCCGAGGCCGTGGAGCAGGTGCTCGAGCTCGACGACGCTATTCGAAAACTGGCCGAAGAGTTTGTCGACAAGCAGCACGCCCTGTTTCTGGGGCGCGGGCCGATGTACCCGATCGCCATGGAAGGCGCGCTCAAGCTCAAGGAAATCTCTTACCTGCACGCCGAAGCCTATGCTGCCGGCGAACTCAAGCACGGCCCGCTCGCGCTTGTGGACGAAAAGATGCCGGTAATCGCGGTGGCGCCGAAGAACGACTGGCTCGAGAAGGTGAAATCTAATCTGCAGGAAGTGCGGGCGCGGGGCGGCAAGCTCTATGTGTTCGCGGACGCCGAAGCCGGACTCGATACCGGCCCCGGCATCACCGTGCTCGATATGCCGCATGTGGACGAAACCCTGGCGCCGATCGCCTATACCGTGCCGCTGCAGCTGCTCGCCTATCACGTTGCCGTGGCCAAGGGCACCGATGTCGACCAGCCGCGCAACCTGGCGAAGTCGGTCACTGTCGAATAGCGGCGCGTACCCTTAGAACGACGGACGCACATCGAGCCCGCAGGGCCCGAACTGTTTTCCGCGCGCCGGCGCGGCGCCTGCCTGCCGGCCGTCGCCCGGACCGTCGGGCGGCCGGGTGCCGCCTGTATCCGGTGATCGTGGCGTGATCGCGGCCGATTTCCAGTGTGCTCGCGGGCCCGCGCGGCAGCGTTTGCTGCCCGGTAGCTTAGGTTTCAGCTGCGCTGCGAGCTGGTGAAGCTCAACATGCGATCCTGATCGCGCAGCAGATAGAGGGCGATACAAGCGGCCAGCATCGGCCATGCCGCGAAAAACAGCAGGTGTGTGCCTTCGAACGGCGTTAAATACTGGCGAAAGGCCGAGAAGGTCGATACGCCGTGGAAGACCATGACGAGACCATAGGTCAGCCGCTTTCGAAGCCCGGCGACGAACGCGATGATCAGCACGCCCTCGAGAATGCCCAGCCCCCAAACCAGCATCGAGCCGACCCCGGGAATCGCGTAGAACTTCTCGAAGATGCCGGCCGCATGGGACGGGTTGGCGAACTTGTCGATGGTCCAAATGGCCATGACGATGAACACGCCCAGGCGCAGTAGCAGCAGACTCAGTTGCAGTCGTGTCCGATCGGTCATGGCGTGCATGCTCCAGCAGGCGTTGGGGTTGGCGTTGGAAGTCGCGGTCGCGTGGCGATCAGCCGTTGTGTTGCCACGCAAACTTCTGGAACGGCGCGTCGACGGGCGTCTCGGCGAGGTGATTGACGTAGTTGCTCATCACTTTTTGCGATACGCCAAGAACCACCTCGAGCAACTGGCGGCGCGTATAGCCGGCGTCGAGAAACGCCTGGACCGCGTCATCGCTGACTTCGCCGCGCTGTCGCACGACGCTCAGCGTGAAGTCGCGCAGGGCTTGGAGTCGTGCCGTGGGCAGCTTGGTTTCGTCGCGCAGCGCGTCCGTGATGGCGTCATCGACCTCCATCTGTTTCGCGATGGCGGTATGCGCGGGCACACAGTAGTGGCAGCCGTGCTCGACGTTGATGCTCTGCCAGACAACCGTCTGTTCCTCGGCGCTGAAGCTGGTGTCGAGAAACAACGCATGCAGGTGCTGATAGCCCTCGAGCAGGCCGGGTGCTTCGGCCATTACGGCATGCAGGTTCGGAATCATGCCGAAATCCTTTACCGAGTTCTCGAGCAATGGCTTGCTGTCTTCGGGGGCGGTTTGTCGATCGTGGCGCATGAAATCGGCCATGGGGCGAATCCTTGGGCTCGAGTGGCGGCGCCCGGGGATGCGGCGCCGGCAGAATGCTGCGGCACAGATTAATCGTAATTGAGCAATCACTCAAGTTAGAATGATTTTCTCTTTTCCGGCGCCTAACCGCCACCTGCTTCGTATACGCCATGCCGCGCCAACCGCTCTACGATCGTCAGCACGCTCTCGACCAGGCGGTGCAGCTGTTCTGGGAACAGGGTTTTCATGCGACGTCGATCAAGGACGTGGAGCGCGCGCTGGATATGCGTCCGGGCAGTATCTATGGGGCGTTCGGCAACAAGGTCCGGCTTTTCCAGGCCGCGCTGGATCGTTATGCCGAGCAGGGCCTCGCCGAGCTGGATGCGCAGCTGCAGGCGCACGCCTCCCCGCTGGCCGGGCTGGGGGCCTATCTGCGCAGCCTGGGCGGATTGCGGGACCGGCAGATGCCTTGCCGGGCGTGCATGCTGGTCAAGAGTCTGCTCGAGCTCAACGAGCGCGATGACGCCACACGGCGTCAGGCCGACCAGCTGTTGGCGGCCATGGAAAGTCGTTTCGTCGCCTGCTTCGAGGCGGCCCGGACGGCGGGTGAGCTGTCTGCGTCACACGATGCGCGCCGGTTGGGGCGCCGCCTGCAGGCCCAAGTGATGGGCATGCGCGCCTACGCGCAGCGCGATGTCGATGCCGCCGCCTTGCACGAGCTGGCTGAAGACATGGCCGGTTCGGTTGAGAAGCTGCGCGACCCGTCCGCTGGTCGCTGACGTCGTCGTGGCACGTTTGCTGCGGTCTACAACCTTTGACGTGTAGCCGGTTCCACGCTGCTTGTGCGATCTTGCCTCGCAGGAGGAGCGCATGAGCGAACAAGAAAAAGCCAATGGCTGGGCCGGTACGCGTCGCGGTATGCCCCGCGTGGGCGATACCGCCGAACGCCGGCTCGATATCAGCGAACGTCATATCGATCTGTTCACGCAAATGAGCGGGGATCGCAATCCGTTGCATACCGACCGGGCAGCGGCGGAGCAGTCCCGTTTCGGCGGTCTGATCGTGCAGGGCGGGGTGACGACCGGCATTCTCAATGCCGTGGTCGCCGAGGATCTGCCGGGCCCGGGCAGCGTGTTTCTCAGCGTGGACTGGAAGTTCTCCAACCCGGTATACGTTGGCGACACCATTACCGGGCGCGTGGAGATCGTGAGCGTCCGCGAGGACAAACCGTTCTGCAACATACGCACCACAGTGGAGAACCAGAAGGGTGAGGTCTGTGTTTCCGGCGACGCGGTAACCTACACGACCCCGCTGCCGCAGTGACCGACGCGCCCGCTGCCGCACCGCTGCAGGATCCGGCCGGACGCTGGCGCGCGCTCGTCGTGCTTGCCAGCGCCATGCTGCTGGGCATGACCACCTGGTTTTCCGCGACCGCGGTCGTGCCGCAACTGCGTGATCTCTGGGCGTTGAGCGCGGCGCAGTCCGCCTGGATGACGATCGCCGTTCAACTGGGCTTCGTGGCCGGGGCGCTGACCTCTGCGGTGTTCAACATCGCCGATCGCGTGCCGCCGCGCCGGCTGATGCTGTACGGCGGGGCCGGCGCGGCGGTGGCCAACCTCCTGCTGCTCGCCGGCCCGCCCATCGCGATTGCGATCACCCTGCGTGCGATCACCGGGTTCTGTCTGGCCAGCGTCTATCCGCCGGCCATGAAAGCCATGGCGACCTGGTTCAAGCTCAAGCGCGGCACGGCGCTCGGCATCATGGTCGGCGCCCTGACCGTGGGTTCGGCCGCGCCGCATCTGGTCAACGGCCTGGGTGGGCTGGATTGGCGTAACGTGATTCTGGCGACCTCGATCATGTCGCTGGCCGGCGGCCTTGTCGCTGAATATCTCGGCCGCGATGGGCCGTTTGATTTCCCGCGCGCCGTGTTCGATCCACGCAAGGCCTGGCAGGCATTTTCCGACCGACCGGTCTATCTCGCCTCCATCGGTTATTTCGGCCACATGTGGGAGCTTTACGCCATGTGGGCCTGGTTCTCCGTGTTCTTCGGCGATGTGCTTACCGCGCAGGCCATCGACGCGCCGCTGGCCTGGAGTGCGATCGCCACGTTCGTTGTCATCGGTGTCGGGGCGCTGGGTTGCTGGGTCGGCGGCATGCTCGGCGACCGATGGGGGCGTGGGCGCGCGACGTCTCTGGCGATGATCGTGTCCGGCAGCTGCGCGGTGATCATCGGGCTGATTCCGGCCGCCGCCTGGCCGCTGGTGCTGATTGTCGGCCTGGTCTGGGGCTTCTGGGTGGTGGCCGACTCGGCCCAGTTCTCCACCGTTATCACCGAGCTGGGTGACCAGGCGTATGTCGGCACCGCGCTGACGCTGCAGCTGGCCATCGGCTATGTCCTGACCGTACCCACGCTCTGGCTGATCCCGATCGTGCACGGCGCTTTCGGATGGGGCGCCGCTTTTGCCCTGCTCGCGCTGGGGCCCCTGGTCGGCACGATTGCGATGCAAAAACTGGCGCGGATCGAGAAAAGATACGCGAATCGAACCGAAGGCCTCTCGTAGACGTGAAAAAGCCCGCATGCGTCTTTGCATGCGGGCTCGATTCTCCTGCGGCGCTGAAAGCGCTGCCTCGGTTTGCTGATCAGCTCGCGAGCAGCGTGTTGATATCGGCCGGCAGCTCGAAGGTCACGTCGACAAATTCGCCGGTGGTGACGGCTTTCTTGAACGTGTTGATCACCACGCGCACGGGCTCACGCACGTCGTCGGCGCTCATGTCGGCACGGGTTGCGACTTCCGTGTAGAAATCCTCGAGCTCGACCTTGCCGTCGGCCTCGCCGGTCTGCTGCTGGCCACCCTTGAGAGCGGCCTGCGACAGCTCGCTGGGCAGCTGCGAGGTCATCTGCCGGATTTCTTCCTGCGGCAGATGCAGGCACAGCGCCTCGATGGTCGCAAAGCTCACGTTCGTGGCTACGGTACGGTCGCTGATGCCGGCCTGCTCGACGCGATTGATGAATTCTTCGGTCTGCATACGTTGATCCTTGTTCGTCCTGTTTGATGCGGTGCGACACGCACGGGGCGTGTCGGCGTGGCGCAGACTGTGCCCACCGCAGATACCCGCGGCTATCAGGACAAACCCGTAATCTCGGTATTCGCGCGTCGGTCACGGCGCGACCGGGCCCGAAACCTTCAGGCTCGGTCGCGGTCGCTCAAAGCGAGGCGCGCCGCAACCGCAGCGCGTTGCTGATCACCGACACCGACGACAGGCTCATCGCCGCCGCGGCCAGCATCGGCGAGAGCATGGCGCCGAACAGCGGATACAAAACGCCCGCCGCGATCGGCACGCCGGCGCCGTTGTAGATGAAGGCGAAGAACAGATTCTGGCGAATATTGCGCATGCTCTGTTTCGACAGGCGCACCGCCTTGGCGATGCCGCGCAGATCGCCCTTCACCAGCGTAATGCGCGCGCTTTCCATGGCAACGTCGGTGCCGGTGCCCATGGCAATGCCGACATCGGCCCTGGCCAGTGCGGGGGCATCGTTCACGCCGTCGCCGGCCATCGCCACGGTGAGACCGTCGCGCTGGAATTGCTCGACCAGGGCGTGCTTGTCTTCGGGGAGCGCGCCGGCATGGACTTCGTCGATACCCAGATCGCGGGCCACGGCTCGGGCCGTGGTTTCGCTGTCGCCGGTGAGCATGACCAGCCGCAGGCCAGCTTCGTGCAGAATCCGGACGGCCTCGCGGGTGCTGGGCTTAATTGGATCGGCAACCGCGACCAGCCCGGCCAGCGCGCCGTCCACGGCCACGAACATCACCGTCTCGCCGGCCTCGCGGCGCTTGTCGGCCGCTGCGCGCAACGCTTCGGCGTCGATGTCGTGGTCTTGCATCAGCGCGGTATTGCCGATGAGCACATCGCGATCGTCGATACGGCCGCGCACGCCGCGCCCGGTGAGCGATTCGAAATCGGTCACGTCGCGCAGGGCAATGTCGCGCTCGGCCGCGCCGTCGACGATCGACCGCGCCAGCGGATGTTCGCTCGCGTTTTCCAGCGCGGCGACCAGCGCCAGCAGCTCGTCTTCGGCAAGATCGCCGCTGGGCTCCACCGCCACCAGCCGTGGCTGGCCCTCGGTGAGCGTGCCGGTCTTGTCCATGAGCAGCACATCGACGTTTTCCATGTGCTCCAGCGCCTCGGCATCGCGAATGAGCACGCCTTCGCGCGCGCCGCGGCCGATGCCGACCATCACCGACATCGGCGTGGCCAGGCCCAGTGCACAAGGACAGGCGATGATCAGCACCGAAATCGCGGCGACCAGCGCATACGACAGCGACGGCTCCGGCCCGATCAGCGCCCAGACCACGAAGGCTGCGATCGCGCACAGCACCACGGCCGGCACGAACACACCGGCGACCTTGTCCGCCAGGCCCTGGATCGGCGCCCGCGAACGCTGGGCGTTGGCGACCATGTCGACGATGCGCGAAAGCACCGTATCGTCGCCGACCGACTCGGCCTGCATCACAAAGCTGCCGGTCTGGTTGACCGTGCCGCCGGTCACGCTGTCGCCGGTCTGTTTTTCCTGCGGCACCGGCTCGCCGGTGATCATGGATTCGTCCAGCGTCGAGCGGCCGTCGATCAGAATGCCGTCGACCGGCACCTTTTCGCCCGGCCGCACGCGCAGGCGATCGCCAGCAGCCAGATCGTCGAGCGCGACATCGGTTTCGTTGCCGTTTTCATCCAGGCGATGCGCGCTGGGCGGCGCCAGATCGAGCAGCGACGCCAGCGCCCGCGAGGTCTGGCCACGGGCCCGCGCTTCCATCACCTGACCGAGCAGAATCAGGGTGATGATGACCGCCGCCGCCTCGAAATACAGCGGCGCGTGCCCGGCGCCGGAGAGGAAGGATTCCGGCAGCACGCCGGGCAAAAGCAGCGCCACGATGGAAAAACCGTAGGCCGCGCCCACGCCGAGCGCGATCAGCGTCCACATGTTGGGGCTGGCGTTGACCACCGACTGCCAGGCGCGCTTGAAGGCGAAGCCACCGCACCAGAACACGACCGGTGTGGCGAGCAGCAGCTGGACCCAGCCGAAGGCGGCGCCGAACATGCCGTGCAGGTCCACGCCCGGCACCATGTCGCCCATGGCCAGCACGAATACGGCCGCCGACAGCGGCAGGCTGACCGTAAATCGGCGCAGCATGGCCTTGAGTTCCGGGTCGTCGGTATCGGGGCTGACGGTGGTCGGCTCCAGGGCCATGCCGCATTTCGGGCAGTCGCCGGGTTCGTCCTCGACGATCTCGGGGTGCATGGGGCAGGTGTACCGGGTCTGGCGTTTCGGCGGCTTGGCTGGTTCCAGCGCCATGCCGCATTTGGGGCAGTCGTCCGGCTCGTCGCTTTCCACCCCGGGACACATCGGGCAGATATAGCGCGTGCCCGGCGGTGCCGGCGCGGCATCGGACGCCGTCGGGTTCAGGAACGATTCGGGATCCGCGGCGAAACGATCGCGACAGCGCGTGCAGCAGAACTGCCAGGTTCGACCGGCGTATTCGTGGGCCGGCGCGTCCGGCGCGGTCACGGTCATGCCGCAGACCGGGTCCTTGGCGGCGCCGTCGTCGTGGGGCGTGTTGGCGCTGTGGCAGCAGTGATCAGTCATCGTCGTTCAGGGTTTCGATAATGGGGCAGCCGTCGACCGAGCCTTCGCCGGAGCAGCGGCAGGTAACGTCGTACAGCGTGGCGCGCATGCGTTGCAGATCGCCCAGCCGGGCTTCGATCTCGGCCAGCTTGGCCTCGGCGACACGCTTGATGTCCGCACGCTGGCCACCGGCCTGCAATTCCAGCAGGGAGCGGATTTCCTCCAGCGTGAAGCCCAGCCGTTTGGCGCGGCGGATGAACCGCAGCCGTCGTGCGGCATCTTCCGGGTAGCGCCGGTAGCCGCTGGCCGCGCGCGGCGGCTCCGGCATCAAGCCACGCCGCTCGTAGTAGCGGATGGTTTCGACGCCGGTGTCGGCCGCGGTGGCGAGTTGTCCAATGGAGTACGGCATCGGGTCTCACGGGAATGAGGTGATCGAAACATAATCCCGTACCAAGGTACGGGGTCAAGTGGAGTCCGGCAGGCGCATGTGCCCGTCGCTGGAGGCCTCAAACGCTGCAAGCGCGTACACTACGGCGCGTTACGAACCGGTGACAGGAACGAGACGTATGCGAGTAGTGGCGATTGGCGCCGGCGCCTGGGGCAAGAACATCATCCGCAATCTCGCCGAGATCGGCGCGCTGGGCGGTATCGTCGATGGCAATGCCGATCGTCTCAACGAATTCGGCGAGCAATATCCGCAGGCGGCGCTGTTTGCCGACTATCGCGCCGCGCTGGAATCGGACTGCGAGGCCGTGGCCATCGCCACGCCGACGCCGTCGCATTTCGAGATCGCCATGGCCGCGCTCGAGGCGGGCAAGGACGTATTCGTCGAAAAGCCGTTGACCCACAGCTCGGCGCAGGCGCGCCAGCTGGTGGACGCGGCCCGGCACAAGAACGCGATTCTCATGGTCGGCCATCTGCTGATCTATCAGCCGGCGATCGCCTGGATTCGCGACTATGTCGCCGCCGGCGAGATCGGCGAGCTGTTCTCGATCCGTCACGAACGGCTCAACCTGGGCCGCGCACGCAGCGCCGAGAACGTGATCTGGGATATCGGCGTGCACGACATGGCGATCATGCTCTATCTGGTCGGCATGGCGCCGGACCGGGTACGCGGCACCGGCCATCGCATGCTCGGTCTCGGCGTCGAGGACGAGGTGCATGTGCATCTCGAGTTCGAGAACGGCGTGCGCGGCAATATCCATACCTCCTGGCTCTGGCCCGAGACCAACCGGCGCACCATTCTGCGCGGCTCGCGCGGCATGCTCGTCTACGACGAAGTCGGCCAGACGGTCACGCATCACCGCAAGTGGATCGATGACGATCTGCAGAACCACGACGAGGGCAGCGAAGTCGTGCATCGCGGCGACGGCCAGCCGCTCAAGCTGGAACTGCAGCATTTCATCGACCGCGTGGCCGACCGCCAGCCGGCGCGCTCGGACGGCGAAAGCGCACTGGCCGTGGTCGAGACTCTGGAACGCATCAACACGGCGGTCGAGGAATCGAGCCGCTACTAGCCGAACGTCACGACACGGCAGCTCATATCACGGTGCCCTCGAGGCGCCGTTTTTTGCTTGCTCGATTGGCGTGCGCCCCGCATATTGCAGACAGCGATATCGAACACATCGATATCGAGGAAAACAACAAGCAATAACAAGACACAAGACGAAGGGGAGCGCCGCGTGGAACAAGGGGTACTGATTCAGATCGGGCTGCCGGTCTCGTTGTTCATCATCATGCTCGGCATGGGGCTGACCCTCGCGCCGCGCGATTTTCGCAACGTGTTGGTGTATCCGCGCGCCACGATCATGGGGGCCGTGGCCCAGATTCTGCTGCTGCCGGTGATGGCCTTTGCGATCGCCGCCGTGCTCGGCCTGCCGGGGCCGATCGCGGTCGGGCTGGTCATCATCGCTGCCTGCCCCGGTGGCACGACCTCCAATCTGTTCACCTTTCTGGCCCGCGGCAACGTGGCGCTGTCGATCGTGCTGACCGTGCTGGCAAGCCTGGTCACCATCCTCACGCTGCCGCTGTTCACCAACCTGGCGATGCGCCTCTATATGGACACCAGCGAGCAGATCTCGCTGCCCGTGCTGCGCACCATCGCCACGCTGGTAGTCATCATCCTCATCCCCGTATCGCTGGGCATGGGTGTGCGACGTATTGCGCCGGGCTTCGCGAAACGCTCGGAAAGTGTGGTCAGCCTGTTCGGCATGCTGGTGCTGGTCGCGCTCATTGTGGCCATCGTCATGCAGGTGCGCGATCAGTTCTGGACGCTTTTGCAGACGGCGGGCCTGGCGGCGGCTGCGCTCAACGTCGCCGGTATCGCGCTCGGGTTTCTCGGCGGCCGGCTGACTGGCCTGCCGGCGCGCGACGCACTGACGGTCGCAATCGAGCTCGGCATCAAGAACGCCACGCTCGGCCTGCTCGTGACGCTCACGCTGCTGGACTCCAGCGAGATGTCGGTGCCGTCCGCGGTTTACGGCGTGCTCATGTTCGTCTTCGGCATCGGGCTGATCATCTTCGGGCGCAAGACCCAGCGCGCGCCTGACTAGGCCGGGCGCACGATTAGGCCGCACCAGAACAGGGCGCGCTCGGCGGCGTAAGGCCGCCCCTTCCCGGCGGCCGGATCGCGTGCGCTCCCATCAACCGGCGTCAGTCGTAGCGGCCCTCGCGTTTGCGACGTCTGAGTGCGCGACTTACGGTGGCCGGGTCGTTCAGTGACCCACCATGCATCGCACACTCGGTTACAGGAAGGCGCGGCATTATCGCCGCAGCAGCAGCTCGCGTTTTCGGAGGCCTTGCGGATGTGTCGCTTTTGCTTGGAATCGGCTCTTGTCGGCCATCTTGACGAACTCAATGACCAAGAGTTGCTGGACGCGTTTGATCCGCCAATCGATGCGCTCGAGGAGATTGATGACCTGCCTGCCGCCCTCATCGACTTGAATCCGGAGAAGCACGCGCTCGAAGTCGTCATAGCGCGTGTTGTCGAGCATTACGTGCTGCGCGGATTCGACGCATCGGTCTTCGAAGCGGTGCAGAACACCTATGGCCACGCCGCTATCTCTGCGTTTTTTGAGACAAGTCGAGAGGCGCAGCCGGACTCGCTGGGCTCCGAGCTCACCGACGTCACGATCTACCAGCATCGCAAGGCCTGGTCCCGGTTGATGGCGCAGCGCACCGCGCTAGTCGGGCACGCAAAAGCCCGTCTCTATGAATACTTGGACTTATGGTGCGTCGCATTGCTCTGGCCAGCCGACCAGCATGAAGTCCAAGCGATGCCCAAGGTTCAGCCGCCCGCCCGCGAGGAGACGGCGGCAAATACGAGCAGTCTGCATGCACGTTTCATCGGCGATTTCGCCGCGCTGGCCATCGTGCGCCGCTTCGAACCGGACGCGCCGGTGATTCGATCCATAGTCGCTGCCCAGCCGATGCACCTCCCAGGTTTTTCGACGCTCGGACTATGGCTTCAGCGTCGAGCCGCGGCGCACGTGGTTCGACATCGCGGCGTGGACTTTTTGGACTGCTTGCTGGAAGTTTCAGATGAGTTCAGGCGACTTGGCTATGAAGATTGGGCCGTCCGCAACGAACTGTTTCACTATGGTGTAGTGACTGCGCTGCTTACCGAAGAGGGCTGGCTACAACTTGACAAAATCCATCGCGAATACGATCAGACAAAAGGTCGATTGCCGGCAAATGGCGTGAGCGCGGTCGCTACTCAAGACGTGATAGATAGCCGACTTGGGAGGACCGTCCAGCGTCGGCCTGGCAATTTATTGTTCTAGCTTTTGAATTTTTTAGATTCGCGCGGAAGTTATTCGGCGGTACCGTGAGATAAAAGCCTATCGCTCACAGTTCGCGGTCGGGACAAGGCTTATGACTAGATAAGCGCCTGTGTAAATGCACGTACTGCTGCAAGAGCGGCTTTCTGCAGCGGCGTTACATCGATGTGATCTAAACCTCGAACCGGCAAGTCCACCGGCTTTGTAGTCCACTCATCTTCATTGCCATCATGTTCCCAAGCGGCCGCATCGAGAGTCAGACTGTTTGAGAATCCGTAGCCGCCGCCTTTCTCTTCAAAGTGAAAGCCAATTTTTATAGCCTTCTGGTCGCTCCACACGGAAGAGATAAATCGGCCGTTTTCGATATTGTGCATGCGATACATGCACTCATCCCAAGTGGTTGAAAGCGAGAGCTCTCCCTCGTATTCGTGTGCTTTGCAATCGGTAGCGCCAGCTTCGATCAATAGGCTCGTCGCCGGCGCCCAAACTTCTTCCCATAGAGCTTTGTAAAATAGCCATAGGTCGACTTGGGTCTGATAACCAGCCAGTAGCGCGCGGTGATAAGTGGCGAGATCATCCCAGCTCATATCTTCCGTGACGCCGTCATTGCGCCCGTGAATCTTTTCTACGAGCGTCTCAATCGCTTGTGCGTTACCTGGGGATTCGTAGTAGAACTGCAACGATTCGGGAATATCGATTTTTGACATGTCAGGCTCCGATCCGCGCCCAGAGTTGGCGTCGGAATGCGATAAAGGTATTGTCGTGATCGGACACTAATTCCGCTTCCCAATGACGAAGAAAATTCAGCCATGAGAGCGGATGCCAGAGTTCCTTAAGCGAGCGCCTGTCTGCTCGTGAGAAGGCCCCATCCAGTGTGAGTAATACGAGCCGCAGATGCTCCGGATCGTCGACATTCTGCAGCGCGTCGCGGCCGTATTTCTCCAGCTGACCTTTCGTCAGCTTGTGATCGAATTTCATCTCGACGATTTGACGATATCTTCGGCAATTTTCATCGCGCCAGCTAATCAATAAGTCGATCCGCATAGATGAGTTATCTATACGGTCTTCAGCAGCAACATAAAAGCCCGTCGCTGATTTTAAGGAGTGGAGAAAATTACTTGAGGAGGGTTCGTTCGGGATCAGCGCTCGAATGAGCGACTTACAACGATTTGCTTTCAGCTCCGGCATATCCCCGGCATGGGAAAAATGGGCGATTCCACTGGATGCCTGAGGCTCATGGAGCCTGAAACCGAATGGTTCTGCCAGATTGAGAGCGTGGCGCTCCCGCAAGCCGGGAAAGTAGTCCGTTATCGAGCTAGCCTGAAACGAGCTGATTGATCGGCTCGACTCTGTTACTCGCTCGCTATTTGTGAGAATAGTTCCGAAGCGATTCCGAACGAAATCGACGACTTGGCTATCGAGAACCGGGTTTCTCGACCACAGATCCGCCTCCGCTACAACGGATTTGTAAGTCGAATTTAACCCATTCTGCATACTCAGTTTTCCCCGAGTTGTAGTTATAGTTTCGAGTAAATCGACCCTAACTCGGGGGTCTGCTAAATGGAAGGGGAGCTGTCTATCGGAATTCGATCGCAGGCGGCCCTCTTAAATAACGAAGTCGGCCACCACGGGCACGTGATCCGACGGTCGCTTGCGCCCGCGTTCGCCGACGTGCGCCTTGCATTCGCGGCAGTTCTCGGCGAGCGCGCGGGTGGCGAGCACGTGGTCGATACGCAGCCCGGCGTTGCGCGCCCAGCCGCCGTTGCGATAGTCCCACCAGGTGAAGCGATGGCGGCCTTCGCGCTCGTCGAACAGGCGCCAGCAGTCGGTGAGGCCGGCGTCGAGAAGCGTCTGCAGAGCCGCACGCTCGGGGGGCGAGCAGAGGATGCGCCCCTGCCATTTCTCGGGGTCGTAGGTGTCTTCGTCGCGGGGCGCGATATTGAAATCGCCGGTGAGCACGAGCTTGTCGTGGGCCTTCAGTTCGTCGGTGAGCCAGGCGGCGAGCGCTTCAAACCAGGCGAGCTTGTAGGCGTACTTGGGTGAATCGAGATCCTGGCCGTTGGGGCAATACACGCCGATCACGCGCACGCCGTTCACGGTCGCGGCGATCACGCGCTTGTGGTCGTCCTCGAAGCCGGGCAGGGCGTAGACCACGTCCTCTGCTCCGGTCTTGGTGAGCAGGGCGACGCCGTTATAGGTCTTCTGGCCGGTGAAAACGGTCTCGTAGCCGGCCGCGCGGATGGCATCGGCGGGAAACTTGTCGTCGGTGAGCTTGGTTTCCTGTAACGCGAGCGCGTCGACGGGGTTCTTCTCCAGCCAGGCGAGGACGTGCTCCAGGCGGACGTTGAGCGAATTGACGTTCCAGGTGGCGATCTGCATCCAAGACTTCCTTGCGGTCGACAACGCATGAATCGAGCGGGCGGCGGTGTACAGTGCGAGACCTATACCCAGCCCGGCGAATTCACCCGATGATTCGAGTTCTGTTCAAACCGTTTGCGACCGCCATTGTAATGGCCACCGGACTGGTCGGCTGTGCGAGTTCGCCGCCCAAGCAGTTCACCCGCTCGGCGGATGAGTTCACACCGTGCTCGAGCGCGCCGCACTGCGTGTCGTCGCAGGCGCCGCGCGACGGCTCGAAGCATGTCGAGCCGCTGCGCTTCGAAGGCGCGACCGTCGCGGCGGCCCGCCAAGCGCTGCTCAAGACGCTCTACGCGGCTGAAGGCGCGAAGGTAGAGCGCGCCGAAAATCGTTTTGTTCACGCCACGTTTCGCACCACGGTGGGCTTTGTCGACGACGTGACCTTTCTGATCCAGCCCGATGCACAGATCATCGATGTGAAATCGTCGTCCCGGATCGGTTACTACGACTTTAACGTCAACCGAAGGCGTGTCGAGCAATTGCGGGCACGTTTCGATGCGCTGCTCGACACCGCGGTCTAGCCTAGCCATCGCCCGCCGGTGACCGGCGGGCGCGTGGTGTCAGGCCGCGCGCTCGCTCTGGTCCAGCCCGCTATGGCGCAGTAACGCATCGATCGACGGCTCGCGGCCACGGAAGGCCACGAAGTTGTCGAGGGCGTCGCGGGTCGCGCCGCGTTCCAGCACTTCGGTGAGAAAGCGCCGGCCCGTGGCCTTGTCGAACAGCGAGCTTTCTTCGAACGCCGCAAACGCGTCGGCCGAAAGGACTTCGGCCCATTTATAGCTGTAGTAGCCGGCCGCATAGCCGCCCGCAAAGATGTGCATGAAGCTGTGCGGAAAGCGGTTGATCGCCGGCGGCTGCATGACCGCAACCTCGGCGCGCACCCGGTTCAGCGTATCGAGCACCCGGGCGCCGGTCTGCGGGTCGTAGTCGCGATGCAGGCGCAGATCGAACAGCGATATCTCGATCTGGCGCAGCATCTGCCAGCCGGCCATGTGGTTGCGCGAGGCATGGAGCTTGTCGAACAGGTCCTGCGGCAGCTTCTCGCCGGTCTGGTAATGGGCGGCGAACAGGTCCAGCGACTCGCGCTCCCAGCACCAGTTCTCCATGAACTGGCTGGGTAGTTCGACAGCATCCCACTCCACGCCGGAAATACCCGAGATCGGGCCGTAATCCACCCGCGTGAGCATGTGGTGCAGGCCGTGGCCGAATTCGTGGAAGAGCGTGGTGACCTCGTCGTGGGTCAGCAGGGCCGGGTCGTCGCCGATCGGCGGCGAGAAGTTGCAGGTCAGAAACGCGACCGGTGTCTGCACGCCGTCGGCACTGGCCCGGCGCGTCTGGAATCCGTCCATCCAGGCGCCGCCGCGCTTGCCCTCGCGCGCGTAGGGGTCGAGATAGAACACGCCGCGGCGGGTGTTCTCGGCGTCGCGAATTTCGTAGACGGTGACGTCTTCATGCCAGGTCGAGACATCGTCGAGCGCGGTAATGCGGATGTCGTAGAGGCGTTCGACCACCTTGAACAAGCCGTCGATGACCTGCGGCGCCTGGAAATAGGGGCGCAGATCCTCGGCGGAGTAGTCGTAACGCTGTTCCTTGAGCTTTTCGCCGTAGTAGCCAACGTCCCAGGCCTGCAGTTCGTCGATGCCGTCTGCGGCCGCGAGGGCACGCAGCTCGGCCAGCTCCGCTTCCGCCGGGGCTCGGCTGCGCTCGGCGAGATCGAGCAGGAAGGCTTCGATCTGGTCGGGGCTGTCGGCCATCTTCTTGGCCAGCGATTGCTCGGCGTAGTTGTCGAAGCCGAGCAGGCCGGCTGCTTCGTGCCGCAGCGCCAGGATCTCGTCCATGATCGCGCTGTTGTCGTATGCGCCGGCCTGTGGGCCGACTTCCGACGCGCGGCTGGAGAAGGCTTCGTATATGTCGGCGCGTAGTTCGCGGTTGTCGGCATGCGTCATCACGGCGATGAAGCTGGGCGCGTCGAGCGTGACCAGCCAGCCGTCGAGATCCTTGTTCGCCGCATTCTGGGCAAGCAGCGCACGGGCGGAATTGGGCAGGCCGCTGAGCTGCGATTCGTCGGTCACGTGCTTGCGCCAGGCTTGGGTCGCGTCCAGGAGATTCTGCTGAAAGCTCGTCGACAGCTCGCTCATGCGCTGGGCGATCTCGGCAAAGCGTGCCTTGGCTTCGTCGTCCAGCGCCACGCCGGACAGCCGGAAGTCGCGCAGCATGTCGTTGACGACGCGCTGTTGCGCGGCGTCGAGCGTGTCGAAGGTGTCGGCATCGCGCAGGCGCTGCACGGCCTCGAACAGTGCCGTGTTCTGGCCCAGTTCCGACGAGAAAGCGGTGAGTTTGGGCAGACAGGCCTGATAGGCCTCGCGCCAGGCCGGCGAATCCATCACCGCGTGCAGATGCGAGACCGGCGAGAAGGCCCGTTCGATGCGATCTTCGGCGGCATCGAGCGGCTCGACCAGCGTTTCCCAGCTGGGGTCGACGCTTTGAGCAATGGCGCGATCGACCGCGCGCCGGGCGTCGGCGATCATCTGGTCGACGGCCGGTTCGGCATGTTCCGGGGCGATGGCCGAGAAGTCGGGCAACTGGCCGCCTTCGAGCATGGTGAGGAGCGGGTTGTTCTGAACGTCGGTCATGGATTCAGGTTCTCGCGAAAACGGTGGTTGCGGCGCGCGGCGCCGGCTCAAGTTGACTATGTGCGGGCCGGGGCGCGCCAATCAAGAGCGCCTGACAGGCTGGCGGTGCACACATACAATGCATGCCATCATATTGCGGGTGAGCAGACATGAGTGAGCATTTCGATCTCGTGGTGATCGGCGGCGGCAGCGGCGGCATGGCCGCGGCGCGCCGTGCGGCGAGCTACGGCAAGAAGGTCGCGCTGATCGAGCGCGGCCGACTAGGCGGCACCTGCGTGAACATCGGTTGCGTGCCCAAGAAAGTGATGTGGCATGCCGCCGAGTTCGCCGCCCACGCGTCCCATGCCGCGGACTACGGGTTTGCCACCGGCGTGCCCGAGCACGACTGGACGAAGCTGGTCGACAACCGTGAAACCTATATCCAGCGGCTGAACGGCATCTACGCGCGCAATCTCGACAAGGACGCGGTCGAGTTCGTTGCCGGCGACGCGCGCTTTGTCGGCGAACGCCGGATCGCGGTCGGCGAGCGCGAACTCGAAGCAGACCATGTCGTGATCGCCACCGGCGGCAAGCCGCACTGGCCGGATGTGCCCGGTGCCGCGCTGGGCACCGATTCCGACGGCTTCTTCCAGTGGCGCGAGCGCCCGGAAAGCGTGGCGATCGTCGGCAGTGGCTATATCGCCTGCGAACTCGCCGGCGTGCTCAACGGCCTCGGCGCGCAGGTCACGCTGCTGCTGCGCAAGGAACACGCACTTAAGCATTTCGATGCCATGCTCGGCGATACGCTGATCGAGCGCATGCGCGAAGCCGGTATCGATGTGCAGATGAACCGGCAGACCGCGGAGCTCAGCGAAGCCGGCGAGCAGGTGCAGGTCGATTTCGAGGATGGCGATTCGATCACCGTCGACAAGCTGATATGGGCGATCGGCCGGCTGCCGAATACCGACAATCTGGATCTCGAAAGCCTGGGGCTGGAAACCGCCGCCGACGGGACCATCCCCGTTGACGCGTGGCAGGACACCGCGATCGCGGGCGTACACGCGCTGGGCGACGTGACCGGCCAGGCCGAGCTCACGCCGGTGGCGATCGCTGCCGGGCGGCGGCTGTCCGATCGGCTGTTCGGCGGCCAGCCCGATCGCAAGCTCGATTACCATAATATTCCGACCGTGGTCTTCACCCACCCGCCGATCGGCAGCGTGGGTCTCAGCGAGGCCGAGGCGCGCGCCGAGTACGGCGACGACGCGGTGAAGATCTATACCAGCCACTATGTCGCGCTCTATCACGGCGTGCTTGAGCACAAGGTGCCCAGCGACATGAAACTGGTCTGCGTGGGTGACGACGAGAAGATCGTGGGCGCGCACGTGATCGGCGATGGTGCCGACGAGATGCTGCAGGGCTTCGGCGTGGCCGTGAAGATGGGCGCGACCAAGGCCGATTTCGACAATACCGTGGCGATTCATCCGACCAGTGCGGAAGAGTTCGTCACCATGACGTGAGGCATGGCCGCCGGGTTCTCGGCGCGCTGCTGATGGGCGCGCTGTCGCTGCTGCTCTCGGCCTGCTCGGGGCAGTTCTGGGCCAATGCGCTGACGCCGCGCTGGGGCTACGACCGGCATGCGGATATCGCCTACGGCGACGATCCGCGACAGACCCTGGACGTCTACGTGCCCGCGGACAAGGCCGCTCACGCGCCCGTCGTGCTGTTTTTCTACGGCGGCAGTTGGCAGAGCGGCGACAAGAACGGTTATCGCTTCGTGGGCCAGGCCCTGGCGTCGCGCGGCCTGGTCGCCGTGGTGCCGGACTATCGGCTCTATCCGCCGACCACGTTTCCCGGCTTCATCGAAGACGGCGCCCGTGCCGTGGCGTGGGCCAGGGCGCATGCGGCCGACTACGGCGCCGACCCGGATCGGCTGTTCGTGTCCGGGCATTCGGCCGGCGCCCATATCGGCGCGATGCTGGCGACCGATGGCCGCTATCTGGCCGCTGCCGACGCGTCGATAGCGGACCTCGCCGGCTTTGTCGGCATGGCGGGGCCTTATGATTTTCTTCCCATAAAAGACCCGGTGCTGCAGCGGATTTTCGCGCCGCGTGACACCTGGCCGCGTACCCAGCCCATCGAGTTCGTGGATGGCGATGAACCGCCGATGTTGCTCATGCACGGCGCGGCGGACGAGACGGTCTATCCCAAAAACAGCCGAAATCTTGCCAATAAAATCAAAGCCTCCGGCGGATCGGCCCGATTGGAAATCTATCCGGATGTCGGGCATATTGGACTTGTTGCACCGCTTGCTGCGCCGTTGCGCATGACCGGCGACCAGCTCGACGTGTTCGCGGATTTCGTCAAAGAAATCGCCTCAGACAGCCCCCGTTAAGCTTTCGCATGTATGATCGCGCGCTTCATTTGAGCGGCATCGATCTCATGCGTCGTTTTGTCACAACAACGATAAGCGTGCTTTCTCTACTGTGCGCGTCGGTCTCTTTGGCCCATGCCGACCCGGTGGAGTGGAAGGAACTCAACGTGTCCGCAACGGCGTATAATTCCGTTCCGTGGCAGACGACGGCAAAGAAACCGGCCATCGCTGCCTGGGGTGACGAACTCAAACCCGGCATGCGCGCAATCGCCGTGTCCCGCGATCTGATCGAGCAGGGGCTCACCCATGGCGCGCGCGTGAAGATCGAAGGCATGCCCGGCGTCTATGTCGTGCGCGACAAGATGAATCGTCGCTGGCGCAAGAAGATCGACATCTACATGGGCAAGGATGTCGCGGCCGCGCGCGAGTTCGGCATACAACACGATATCCGGATCAGCTGGGCCGAACCCGACAGCTGATCCTCGCCGGCCAGCGGCCGGCCACAATCGAGCAAGGAGTGATGATGCCCGGCCAGCTTGTACTGCTACGCCACGGCCAGAGCCAGTGGAACCTCGAAAACCGGTTCACCGGCTGGGTCGATGTCGACCTTACCGACAAGGGCCGTGCCGAAGCGCGTGCCGCTGGCCGTCTGCTGGCGGATGAGGGCATTCGCTTCGACGTCGCCTTCACTTCGCTGCTCCAGCGCGCGATCAAGACCATGTGGCTGGCGCTCGAGGAACTCGAGCAGCCGTGGGTCGATGTGGTGCGCCACTGGCGCCTGAACGAGCGCCACTACGGCGGCCTGCAGGGCCTCGACAAGGCCGAAACGGCCGAGAAGCACGGCGAGGAACAGGTTCACATCTGGCGTCGCAGCTACGACATCCCGCCGCCGGAAATGGCCCAGGACGATCCGGGTCATCCGCGTTTCGACAGCCGCTATCGGCATCTGGACGCCCGTGTCCTGCCGGGCACCGAGTCGCTTTCGCTGACGCTCGATCGCGTACTGCCGTACTGGCACGACGCGATCGCGCCGCGTCTCAAGGCCGGGGAAACGGTACTCGTGACGGCCCACGGCAACAGCCTGCGCGCACTCGTGAAATACCTCGAAGGCATTGCCGACGATGTGATCACCGGCGTCAACATCCCTACCGGCATTCCGCAGCTGTACACGCTCGACGAACAGCTCAACGTGATCGAATCGCGTTATCTCGGCGATGCAGACGCCGCCGAAGCGGCCTCCAAGGCGGTCGCGGATCAGGCCAAGTCGAAGTAGTCGTATCGGCCGTCGCAGGCGGCCGACACGCGGCTCGGTGGGTCAGCGGCGCACGCCAATTACGAGTTCGCCGCTGTCGCTATCGATCAGGCCGGCAGCCGCGAGCCAGGCGTGGGCATCCTCGGCGTCTTCGGCGAACCACGCCGCGGCGCTGCCGAGCCGGAAGGTATAACCCCAGCGGTCCATGTCGGCACACATGCGCTCGCGGTCCATGCCGTCCAACTGCGCGCTGGCCAGGATCTGCCAGTAGCAGACCGCGTTCTCCTCGTCATAGGTGCCGCCGGCATTGGTATGCAGGCCGGCCCGCCGCGTCTGGTCCATGCAGACATAGTGGCCGGCCTCGTGCATCGCCGAATGCACGGGTGTGTCGCCACGCACATAAATCGTGTCGCCGATCAGCCCGGCCTCCTCGTCGCCCCAGAAACTGCCGGGAATCGGTTTGCCGTCGTCGGTGCGTACGAGGGTAAGGCCCAGGCGCGCGAACAGCGTGCGCAGGGGGGCGACGCCCATGGCGTCGACCGTGAGCACGCCATTCGTGTCAGGCATGGGTTCGGGGGATTGGCGTACAGTATGCGGATTGCTCAATGCACAGGTGAAACGTGAAACCACAAGCGAAATCCTATCTGATCACTGTATTCATGGGGGCGCTGCTGCTGGCCGGCTGTGCCACCGGGCCGGCCGGAAAGCAGGCGCAGACGAGCGCGTCGAATCGCGTGCTCGCGGCCTATGAAGTGCCCGATCTGCTCGCCCAGGCAGCGCCCGCCGTGTCGCAGTCGCTGGACAAGAACCTGCCCGACGACGTGAGCGATACCGATCGCCAGCGCCTGCGCGATGTGGTTTTCGACGCCTATGATCCGCAGGCCCTGCAGGCCGACGTGGCCGAGAATCTGCGTGAGCAGGCCCGCACGGATGGCCGCGAACCGGCGCTGGTCGCGGCGGCCGAGGCGCTCGACACCCCGCTGGCCACCAAGATGATCGGCCTCGAGTCGACCACCGGCGAGGCGAATTTCGCACAGAACTTCAAGGCCTTCGTCGACCAGCCGGCAACCGAGCGCCGCAAGGCTCGCCTGCGCCAGATCGATTCGCTGGCCCAGGACATGCAGATCATCGAACTGCAGACCGGCTTCAACGTCACGCTGCTCGAAGCCATGATCCGGGCACGCAACGCCGCCTCCGGGCCGCAGCATCAGGTCGACGCGCCGCGTATCGAGCAGATGGTCGCCAAGACGCGCGGCAATATCGAAGGCAAGCTCGAGCAGCGGGTTCCGCTGATGCTGCTGTACGTCTATCGCGACGTGTCGAATGCCGAGCTGGAAAGCTATGTCCAGTTGCAGAGCCGGCCCGAGCTGGTCTGGACCAACCAGGCGCTCAAGAAATCCATCATCGACGCGCTGTCCGAGGCCGGCGAGCGCGTCGTGAGCAACTTCCAGAACGCTTCCTGATACCCATGCCACTGATTACCGAAGATGCCGATATTCGCGAGATTCTGGCCCAGACCCGACGGGTTGCCGTGGTGGGGCTATCGTCGAACGAGTCGCGCCCGTCATTCGGCGTCGCCAAGGCGCTCATGGACGAGGGCTATGGCATCGTTCCGGTGAACCCGAACGAGGACAAGGTCCTCGGTGAGAACGCGTTTCCGGATCTGTCGCATATCACCCGAATGGTCGACGTGGTCGACGTGTTCCGTCGGCCCGAGCACGTGCCGCAGATCGTCGATGCCTGCATCGAGCGCGGCGTGCGTACGCTCTGGCTGCAGGAAGGCGTGGTGCACCAGGCGGCGGCCGAAAAGGCGGCCGCGGCCGGCATCGATGTCGTCATGGATCGGTGCATGCTCAAGGAATACCGGCGCCTGCTGGGTTAGAACAGGCGAGCCGGGCCGCCCGCGAGCGGCCCGGCCCGTGTGCCGCGTCGCGTGCGCCGGCGCGCGGTCTTTTGCCCGGTGCCGTGCGGTGCGTGCACTGGGCTAAGGTCTAACGCCCACAACTTGCCGTGCGCAATCTGACCACACAGTATGGGGACGTCATCCCATCCCGGCACTACAAGGGAGAACCTTATCCATGGCCAATCTGAGCCCCGTAGCCCTGATTCTCATCGTCGTCGTCTGCGCAGTGGTCGCGCTGCTGATCGGCTATTTTCTTGGTAGCCGGTTCGGCGGCAAGAAATCCGTGGCCATGAAGGAGGCCACCGAAAAGCACGACAGCTACAAGAACGACGTGCGCGAACATTTCGAGCAGACCTCCGCCATCATGTCGCGCATGGTCGACGACTATCGCGACATGTATCAGCACATGGCGGAAGGCGCCGAGAAGCTGGCCGAGATGCATCCGGAAAAGCTGGTTACCCCGCCGCCCGCGCCGGAAGCAATCACCCGTGATACCGCCGTCGAGGGTCAGAAAGAAGGCCAGAACGCCGAGCAAGCAACCGACACGGACGCCAAACCGGCCACGGCCGATCAGGCGTCCGCGGCGAGCAGCGGCGATACACATGCGCCCAACCGCGACGCGGTGATGAACAGCGACTCCTCGAACGATCGCCCTTGGAACAAGGAAAGCAAGGAAAAGGGCGGCAAACGCTACGGGCTCGAGTGACCCGTTCCGGGCGCGCCCTGCGCGGTTGCGCCTGATTCGAAATGCTGTTTTGATTCCAGCCGGCCACGTGCCGGCTGTTTCAGTTCGGGCGTGGCAATAACGACAACACGACGAGGAGAGCGACCGTGGCACGAGCGACGAATCACTACGGCAACTACCAGTTCGGCATCTACATGGCGGGGCAAGAGGGCCGGCTACCCAGCTTGCCGTTGCGCTACGAGGATCTCGAAGCCCGGGCGCGTGAAGTGCTCGATTCCGGCGCCTACTGGTATGTCGCCGGCGGCGCCGGCGAGGCTTCGATGGCGGCCAACCGCAACGGCTTCGACCGCTATCCGCTCATGCCGCGCGTGCTCACCGACGTCAGCGAGCGCGATCTGGGTACGACGGTTATTGGCAAGCGCCGCAAGACGCCGATCATGCTGGCGCCGCTGGGCGTACAAGAAATTCTGCACGACGACGCCGAGCTGGCGACCGCGCGTGCCGCCGCCCAGCTCGACGTACCGATGATCCTGTCCACCGTCTCCTCGAACCCGATGGAAGACGTCAAGCGCGAGCTCGGCGAGACCGCCGGCTGGTACCAGCTCTACTGGCCGAACGACGACGCGCTGGCGGCAAGCCTGGTGCAGCGCGCGGAAAAGGCCGGTTACGAGGCGATCGTGATCACGCTGGACACCAAGATGCTGGCCTGGCGCGAACGCGATCTCGACGGCGCCTATCTGCCGTTCCTGGAAGGCAAGGGGCTGGCCAACTACACCAGCGATCCGGTCTTCTGTGCCGGGCTTGACAAGCCGCCGGCCGACGACGTGCAGGCCACCGTGCGTCACTGGTCGCAGGTCTATGCTTCGCCCGAACGCAGCTGGCCGGATCTGGCCAAGCTGCGCGAGGCGACCAACCTGCCGCTGATCCTCAAGGGCGTACTGCATCCGGAGGACGCGCTGGCCGCGCGTGCCGCCGGGATGGACGGCGTGATCGTATCCAACCATGGCGGGCGCCAGGTCGACGGCAGCGTGGCGGCGATCGATGCGCTGGCCGGCGTGGTGGACGCGGTCGGTGCGGATATGGACGTGTTGTTCGACAGTGGTATCCGCCGCGGCACCGATGTGCTCAAGGCGATCGCGCTGGGCGCGGATGCGGTGCTCGTGGGCCGGCCGTTCGCCTGGGGGCTCGCCTGCGCCGGCGAGCAAGGCGTGGCCGAGGTACTGCACCGGCTGCTGGCCGATATCGATCTCAGCCTCGCCCTGATCGGCCAGAGCCGTATCGACAGGCTCAGCCGTGCCTCTCTCGCGCCTGCGCCGCGTTAGACTCCACGACGCCCGCGCTTCGGCGCGGGCGTCGCGGCGCGTTACATGCGTCCGAGATGCATGCCACCGTCGAGCAGCAGCGTTTCGCCGGTGGTGATACCGGCGCCGGCAGCGAACCAGGCGATCGACTCGGCCACGTCCTCGGGCGTGCAGACCTTGGCCAGCGGTGTGTTCGCTTCGAGCCGTTCGATCATCGCGTTGTAGCGTTTCTCGCCCAGGCCCTCCGCCAGCCAACTGCCGCGCACGAAGCCGGGGCAGACGGCGTTCACTCGAATCGCCGGGCCGAGCGCGCGCGCCAGGGATTTGGTCATCGTGATCAGCGCGCCCTTCGAAGCGGCATAGGCGATCGAGCTGCCGAATCCCATCACCCCGGCAATCGACGCCACGTTCACCACGCTGCCGCGGCCGGCGGCCTGCATGCTCGGTGCCACCGCACGCACCATCTGATAGGCACCGATCGTGTTCACCGCATACAGATCCTGAAAATCCTGGGCGCTCAGCCCTTCGAGATCCTCGTGCGCGCAGAAACGCGTGGTCCCGGCGTTGTTGACCAGCGTATCGATACGGCCCCATTTGTCTTCTGCGGCCTTGGCCAGTGCACGACAGTCCGCGTCTTCGGCGACGTTGGCCTGCTGCACGATGGTCTCGGCGCCCAGTGCCTCGCACTCGCGTGCGACGCTCTCGGCAGCCTCGGCGCTGCGCGAATAGTTGATCACGACGTTGTAGCCACGTTCGGCAAACAGGCGGGCACTGGCGGCGCCGATACCGGAAGAGGAGCCGGTGATCAGGGCAACGGGACGGTCGTTCGACATGGACAGGATTCCTCGATCGGGCAATGACGATCGCTACGCCCGTATGGGCGTAGCGGCGGGTCGTCGAGCATAGCCGATCAGGCAGCGCTCGCCCGAGCGAGCGAACGCTATTCTGCGGTGTGCGCGTGTTGTTGTACGTGCCCGGCGCGACATGCGCCGCGGTTGGGCGCGTCTAGGCGTCCAGCCGGCGGCTGGCCGTACGCTGGATGGTTTCCACCATCGAATACAGGCCGTTGCGGCGGTTCATGGTGATGTGTTGTTCGAGGTTGAGATCGGCGAAGATCTGGTTGATATCGATTTCGGCGATTTCCTGCGGCGTCTTGTCCGAGTAGATCATCAACAGCACGCCGATCAGCCCGCGCACGATATGGGCGTCCGAGTCGCCGCGAAAATGCAGCTTGTCGTCGTCTTCGTCGTCCGCGATCAGCCAGACCTGGCTCATGCAGCCGCGAACGCGGGTCGCCTCGTTGCGTTCGTCGTCTTCCAGCGGTTCGAGCTTGCGGCCCAAGTCGATGATGAAGCGATAGCGCTCCTCCCAGTCGGGCAGCATCTCGAAAGTGGTCTTGAGTTGCTCGATCTGTGTATCCATAACCGGGGCGCGCGAAGGGATGTTCTGTGTATAAGCTTGGGCCATGAGTGGGTGCAGTCAAGCGTGTGGGTTCGAGACGTTAGGGGTTGGCCGCTGTTCTCGTTCTAGTTACGGGGTTACCGGCGAGTTTCGTTGTGATCGCTTTAGGTTGGTTCAATGCCGGCGTCGTGGGATCAACGGTGTGGGTGAATTTTTACTTGGGGTTTCGCACTGCTGTGCGAGTCACTTTTATTTGCTTGCCCAAATAAAAGTAACCAAAACAAAAGGTTCTTCGCAGATAAGCGTGAAAGGCGGCGGTGACCGCATGGCTTAAGCTTGGATTGCTACCACGCATTCCAGGCAACCAAGAAAGGCCACCGCCATGCCCGAGGCTAATCTGCTT
>Ga0310345_10000511_pt1 | contig 56792 bp, 54 predicted proteins | sample HC15DNA20500_MG_FD_204667 | JGI IMG/M metagenome (GOLD analysis project Ga0310345, IMG submission 204667) | Marine microbial communities from station ALOHA, North Pacific Subtropical Gyre - HC15-DNA-20-500_MG | ecosystem: Environmental > Aquatic > Marine > Oceanic | place: Pacific Ocean: North...
TGCCGCTGGATGAACTTTGTTGCCGAGGGCGAAAAACAAGGCTATAATTGAGGTCTTCGCTGATCACCACAGTGGAGAAAGTGATTGGGAAACAGAGACTTAGCGCTCTAGTGCATGACTCGTCTCCAGATCTGCACGCTTGGCCATCTGCTGTGCCTGCACCTCTTCCGCCATGGCAAGCCGGTACTCGTGGCTGTCCTGTATGTACTGCGTGCGCAATCGTTCCGGTGGGTCCTGCGGCAACACAGGCAGCGCGGTGTCAGCGGCCATCATGGGCCGGGGCAACCCCGGAAAACGGGCCTGCAGTTCCGCCTGCGCGGCCTGTTCGGCTGCAGTGGCCGTCGCCAGTGCGGCTTGCATGCGAGCCTGATCCGCTGCTGCCAGTTCACCGTCCAAGCGCGAAGCGTCACCCAACTGGACCCGGCGGGCCGTCAGCGTCGCCAACTCGGCCGCAGCCCGGGCATTCTCCTGAGCGGCCTGGCGTGCTTGCCCAGCCCGCACAGCAGCAAACCACAGCGAGAGGATCTGCCGCGATGCTTCGTGGCGTGCGTCCTTCACCGCAAGTTGGCCAGCCTCGGCCGCCGCATCAGCAAGCTGGCCATCGGCTTGAGCCTTGCCCCACAGCCTCAACGGCCGCTCCACGGCGATCTGCCCTTCCGCATGTCGCTCAGACGGATCTCGGACCTGACGCCCCTGTCCGATCGCTCTCACCACAGTCTCGGCCGTCCCCGCTCGAATGCCTTCGGCACGGGCCAGCGTGGCATCGCGCCGGGCTTCGGCCGTCATCACCTCGGGCGATTGCGCAACCGCTTCACGCACCGAGCTCTCAGCGGGTAGGTAGCCCGGCGTGTTCTGCGCTTGGGCGGTGGCGCCGCAAAGCAGCATCACGCCGGCTCCGGCCAATGCGAAGCGAAACATGTTCAACCTCATTGCAAATCTCCCTGCCCGTCGGCCGTCCGGGCCCGGGGCATACCAAAGCGTTCAAACAGCAAGGGGAGCAGGAGCAGCGTCAGTGCCGTCGAAGAAAGCAACCCGCCCGACACTACGATCGCCAGCGGGCGTTGAATCTCCGACCCTGGCCCGCTCGCCAATAGCAGCGGAATCATCCCCAGTGCGGTAATGCAGGCTGTCATCAGCACCGGCCGCAGGCGGTCTTGCACGCCCACACGCACGGTTTCCGCCATGCTCGAGCCCGACTCCAGCAAGGTGTTGAAGTGCGAGACCAGCACCACACCATTGAGCACCGCGATCCCGAGCAGCGCGATAAAGCCGACGGAGGCCGGCACCGACAGGTACTCGCCCGATATCCGCAGCGCGGCGATGCCGCCTACGAGTGCAAACGGAATGTTGGCGACGACCAGCACCGCCTGCCGCACCGAGCGGAACGTGAGCATCAGCAGCAGAAAGATGGCGCCCAAGGCCAGCGGCACGACCAGTGCTAGACGCGCCGCCGCACGTTGCTGATTCTCGAACTGGCCGCCCCAGACAACACGCAGTCCTTTCGGCAGCGTGCTGATGCTGCCAACCGCACCCTGTGCTTCCTGCACAAAGCCGGCCAGATCCCGGCCTTCAACGTTGGCCTGGATCACAGCAAACCGGGCTCCGTCTTCATGGTTGATGCGCACCGGCCCGTCCACGCGTTCGATGCGGGCAAGAGACGAGAGCGGCCAAGTTTTGCCATCTGGCGCCGTCACCAGGAGGCCGGTGAGGTTCTCCGGCGCTTGGCGCAGGCCCGCTCCGCCGCGCAGAATCAGCGGTGTACGCACAATGCCTTCGGGCACTACGCCAATCCGGTCACCTTCGATCAGGGCTCGCAACTGCGTTTGCAGGGCATCTCCGGTAAAGCCAGCGTGGCCGACTGCCGCGCGATCCAGCGAGACCTTCAGGTACTGCACACCACTGTTGCTGGGCGCGATCACCTCGGCGGCGCCACGGATGGAGCGCACCTTGGCAGCAATGGCCTGTGCGGCCGCGTCAATAGCGGCGAGATCGCTGCCGAAGAGCTTGATGGCGATATCCCCGCGCGTACCGGTCAGCATCTCCGACACGCGCATCTCGATCGGCTGCGTGAAGCCATAGATCACGCCGGGGAAGCGCTCCATCACGTGACGAATGGCTGTCGCGATGTCCTCCTTGCTGCCGCGCCACTGGTCCTTGGGCTTGAGCACCAGGAAGGTGTCGGTCTCATTCAGACCCATCGGGTCCAGGCCCAGGTCGTCGGAGCCGGAGCGCGCCACGATGGAGCGGATCTCGGGCACCTCTTTGAGCAGCGCTTGCTGCACGCGTTGGTCCAGGTCCAGCGATGCTGCCAGGGAAACAGACGGCGCCTTTTGCAACTGCACAATCAGATCGCCTTCGTCCATGGTCGGCATGAACGTCTTGCCGACTGACATGTACAGCACCACCGCCACGACCAGCGCCGCCCCCGCCACGCCAAACACGATGCGGCGGCGCGCCGTGGTCCAGGCCTGTAGGCGGGCAAAGCCACCCGCCACCTTGCGCATCAGCCAAGGCGCCTCATCCGCATGCGCGAGCAGCAGCATGGAGGCCAACGCCGGCACGACCGTAAAGGCGATCACCACAGACGAGGCCAGTGCCAGCACGATGGTCAGCGCCACCGGCCCGAACAACTTGCCCTCCAGCCCCTGCAATGACAACAGCGGCAGGAACACGATGGCGATGATGGAAACGCCGGAGAGCATCGGCACTGCAACGGTAGCCACTGCGTGACGGATCACGGCCCCGCGCAGCGCTGGATCGGTCTTGTGGTCTTGGGCACGCGCCATGGCAGTCTCGATGTTCTCCACCACAACGACCGCCGCATCCACCAGCATGCCCAGAGCAATGGCCAGTCCACCCAGGCTCATCAGGTTGGCGGTCAGGCCCACGTAGCGCATCAGCAGGAAGGTCGCCAGCATCGACAGCGGCAGCGTGGCCGCCACCACCAGCGCCGCCCGCACACCGCCCAGGAACAGGTACAGCGTGATGACCACCAACACGCTGGCTTCAATCAGCGCACGCACCACCGTGTTGGCTGCGCGTGTCACCAGCTCGCCACGGTTGTAGAACACGTGTGCCGACATGCCCTTGGGCAGTTGAGGGCCAAGCGTGTCCAACCGTTCCTGTACCGCCTCGACCAGCTTGCGGGCATCGCTGCCGCGCAGGCCCAGCACCAGCCCTTCGACTACCTCACCGTTGCCATCCTTGCTGACAGCGCCGTTGCGGGTCGCCTCACCCAGCTGCACGGTGGCCACATCGCCCACGGTGACGGCAGGGTTGGACGCCGGACTCTGCGCTGGCACCACGACAATCGCTCGCAGATCGTCGAGCCCGCGCACGCCGCCTTCCACGCGGACCACCCAGTGCTCGTCACCGCGATCAAGCCGGCCCGCACCATCGTTGCGATTGTTGGCATCCAGCGCCTGGCGCAGCTGCTCCAGCGTCACCCCCCGTGCACGCAGGCGTGCCGGATCGGGCGTTACCTCATAGCTGCGGACCTCGCCACCCAATGCGTTTACATCGGCCACGCCAGGAACGGTGCGCAACGCCGGCCGGATGACCCAGTCCAGCACTCGGCGCCGCTCCGCCAGCGAGTAGCCGTCGCCCTCCACGGTGAACATGAACATCTCGCCCAGCGGCGTGGTGATCGGCGCTAGGCCGCCCACGGCTGTCGACGGCAGGTCGCGGGCAAGACCTGCCAGGCGCTCCGACACTTGCTGGCGTGCCCAGTAGACGTCCACACCCTCTTCAAAATCGACCGTCACGTCGCTGATGCCGTATTTGGACACCGAGCGCACGATCGTCTTATGCGGAAGGCCGAGCAGTTCCTGCTCGATGGGTGTCGAGACACGCTGCTCGACTTCTTCCGGCGTCATGCCCGGCACCTTGAGCACGACCTTGACCTGCGTCGGCGAGATATCGGGAAACGCATCAATCGGCAGGTTCAGGTAAGCCCAGACGCCAGCGGCAGCAAGCACGCCGGCCGCGATCAGCACCAGTACACGCTGGCGCAAAGAAAACTCAATCAGGCGGGACAGCATCATTGTTCTCCCGCCAGCAAGCCCTTGAGTGCACCGACGCCCGCAACCGCTACGCGTGTCCCTGTGGGCAGATTGGCGCGCACGACAGCGACGGCGTCATCCGTACTGGCAACGGCGACCTCCTGGAAGCGGAAGCCTTTGTCGGTGGCGACAAACACGCCCGGAACGCCGGACACGTAGGCCAACGCGGCCGCCGGAACCCGCACCAGCCCCGAGGCGCCCGCGCCGGTAGCGCCGCGCAGCTTGAGCGTGACGTTGACGCTCTCGCCGGCACGCAGATCGCCACAGCGCTCCAGCGACGCCCGCACGCGCACCCCTGCCGTACCGTCACCCGAAGGCGCAACGCCAATGACCGTACCGCTTGCACCACGCGCCACGATCTCGATGCGGTCGCCTATGGTTGGCACAGGCACATCGCGGCCAACCAGCAGGTCCAGCTCCAGCGCAGCCGGGTCAACGATCCGGAAAAGCGGCGCGGCCGCTTCAACTCGCGCCCCCGGAACAGCGTTGACCTCCGACACCACGCCGCCATGATTCGCGATCAGTTGCGCTTCGCCGCCCGCGCCAGCGAATGCGATACCTGCGGAAGCCAGTTCGGCCCGGCGCGCCATGGCCATGGCGTTGGCCTCAGCGGCCCGCGCCTGCGTTGCCTGCCAGCGGCTTCCGGCGATGATGCCGTCATCAAAGAGCGCCTTATCGCGGGCGAGCGATTGCTGCGCCAAACGCGCCTGCGAGTTGGCCTCCGTGAGCGCGCGGCTCGCTTCAAAGAGCTGCGGGCTCAGGAAACTCGCCAGCGGTTGACTCGGGCGGACGGTCTGCCCCAGTGACACCAGCGCGCGAGGCACCACGCCCGCGTACGGAGCCGCCACCACATATTGCGCATCCGGCTTGAACACGACACGTGCGTGGGTGCCGACTTCCAAGCCCCCAGAAGCTGCGACCGAGCTAAAGCGCACACCCAGTGCGCGCGCCTGTTCGGCCGACAGAGACACTGCCTGTGCCGCCGGTTGAGCAGTAGCCCAACGCACAGGAAATGCGGTCAGTGCAATCGATGCGCCAACCACCACAATTCGTTTGAGAAACATGCCTGACTCCAATCCACGAAGGCAACGCTGTCGGCGTCATCCTCCAACTGCGTCGCCTCCCGAAGCGGCACGAACACCGACTGCGGCGTGGCGCTTCGAGGCGACGCGAACAAGAATGTAGGAACAGTGGATGGCCAGCGGATAGCAATGCAGCTACCGCCTTGTGGCGTCGAGCGAACGTGATGGGTCAGAAGCCAATGCTCCTAACGAATTCATGATCGCTACGGTGGGCGTGATGGGGCTGTTGCAGATCAACTCAACGAGTGTTCTGCTGCACCGTGACGCGCGTGCCGTCCGCCTGCTTAGGATCAGCAGGCCGGTGGGGGAGCCTGCGCTGGAGGCGTTCGATTGATGCGATCGCGCCAGCGCGCGCGAATTGGTGCTGGCCGAAAGACTGGGCGTGATATGGCTGAACAGGCAAGCGCTGCCAGCAGAAGAAAGGTGAGTGCCGATAACCCAGGCCCCGCAGCAGCCCAAAGAAATCCGGCGAGATCCGATGGACCGATCGAGGGCTCTACATCAACCTCAAAGGGTTCCCTGCTCGTCAGAGCCAGCTCGCGATCAAGAGCATACCCCTCATGCGCGGAGGCTCGATGATGGGAAGATCCGAGGGATTGAAAATGAGAATCAACCGCGCCAGAAAGCGCGGTGTGCACGTGCAGGCCAGTCTGTTTCGGAATTCCGAAATGGCCGTGCAGAAGTGGGCTCAGCAGCTGCAGCAACACGATAAGAAGCAGCAACACAGCCCGAAGCGAGATGCTTAGGGTTGCACGTGACATGCGCGCATTGTAGCGCATGGCATCGCGTTGAATGTACTGATGGGAGATGCTGCCGTACTAAGGCGTACGCAAACGTACAACGTAAGCGCGAATTTAGCCAAACGTAGCCCCCAGTCGGGAGGCGGCAGATGATTGTGTCCATCACTATTTTGATGGACACAATTCATGACGCCAGAAGACCTGGAGGACTTGTTGCCGTTGAAGGTTCTCCATGTGGGGGCGAACGGCAAACGCACCTTTGACCCACGAGGCAACCGAACCTATCCGTGAAGAGCTCCCCTCTATAGCCCCTCTCCATTTTTTTCGGTTGCCACGTTTCTGCAAGCCCGGTAGATGGGATTCAACGTGTTCCGTTAGCTCTCTCAGAAAGACTGTCTCGTCAACTCCAGCTGCCTCTCAGCGCACCAACCAGCCACCTTTGCTGATTCAGTAGCGTTCCTGCCCTGTAATGGGCGACGCCGATGCGCTTGGCGATCTGATACGGATTCGTGCTGCATGACGCCGCAAAATCCGATCTTGATCGGAAATTCCCTTTTGAATCATCGCCTTAGGATCATTCTGGCGAGAAATACACGAATCCCGGCCAACCCTCTACTTGGGGCTCGTTTGCCTGGAAGGGTAGTTCCCAAGCCGGCCCAAATGATATCTATCGTCAGGCCCGCAGCAAGGAATGCCGCGAAGGCTAGCTTTTTCATCGTGACTGACTCCGTTATCTGTTACCTCGGAGATGCGGTACGCGACCTTGTATCTCGATTGCAGGTGGGTGATCTGCATAGCCAAGCATCACGCAAACGCTCCCCACCTCAAGGAGATACAGATGAATGAAGCCCTTCCCACCAAGCACGAACTTCGCCGTCAGATGCATGAAGCGCTGGGCAGTTGGCTGTATGCCCGTCGCGCGACGAGTAAAACCAAGCAGGAGCGAGCCGAACACGTCCTCGACTACCGTCGCCGGCGGAATCAGCTTGCGGCAGGGATGTACCGCGAGGAAGTCAATGCACGCGGGAATACCGTCCATCGCGATCTGGATGCGGATCTGGCGCTCGGGTTTGTTGGCCGGGATCGATACGTGTATGACAGCAAACTCTGCGGCGCCGGCTGGCAACAGTACGACACCGACCAGGATGCCCCTTACTTCGGGTGCTGGGTCAACCTCGAAAAGCGTTGGACCATGTGCTACGCCGAAGGCGACCGGATTCTGGTGAAATGCCCCAGCGAGGAATCGCTGAAGGCCGAGCTCGCCGACATGGATCGGTTCTATGGCCGGGCTCCTGCCGCGTTCACCTTGTTTGCCTCCGGTGGGCAGGTAACCCAGCTCGTATGCGAACGACCATCGGTCACACCCTGATCCGTCAAGCCTCTACGCCCCCGTGTTATTCACGGGGGTTTTGTTTTTCTGCGGGCCATTAGCTGACGCTGTGAGCCATACCCGATCACAGACCAACGCAAAGGAGGCTTTCGTGATCACCTGGCCTGACCTCAGGATTCCCCCCATCAACCTCTGGAATGCCCCCAGGGTGCAGCTCCCCAGCACCGTTCCCACACATAGGGCGCAACCGACCAACGGGCACCGAGGGCAGTTTCGCCCCGTCACTGCGGAGATCCAACAGCTGCTCAAAGCCCGATGACCTGCCATATCAATGAACTGCACCACCGACGCCCTGGCTAGCAAGACAGCCGGGGCGTTTCCTTTTCCATCCACCCCATAGCCCCGTCACCAGCTGCCGCCTTCTGCCCTATGCGCACTGCGCATTGCGTGCGCTGGCCGTGGATACCCGACCCGCCTCCGCGTCCTGCCCGACCTCCCACCGCTCACCAGGTTACAGCCACCTGGTGGTCATCACCTGGCGTACGGCCATCGCAAGTGGCTCCTTTCAACCTCAGGAGATGACACATGAGCAAGCAATTGGAAACAATGGAGATTCGGACTCTCGGCGAGAGGCGCGGCAACCCACGCCTCTGGATCGATGGGGACCAAGCCATGAGGGGAGGTTTTGCCCCGGGCGTGGAGTTCAACCCCAAGGTCGACAAGGAACGGTGCATGCTCACACTCGAAGTCGTTACGAGCGGCGGCGAGCGTGTGGTTTCCAAGAAGATCGTCCGCGATCGTGAGATCCCGGTAATCGACATCAACAACAGCGACCTTCTCGGGATGTTCGTGAAGCTGGGTTTGACGGCAGTTCGCATCGTCGTCAAGTACCATCGGATCTTCATCCTACCCATCGCCTCGGAGCTCCGTGCCATGGAGCGCCTGGAGCGCCTGAAGGCAAAGCTCGATGCAGGTGAGCCGTTGCTGATTGGCTCGTTCTCCGCTGGCATTGGCATCCTGGATCGTGCTGCGCACGAGGGGCTGGAAGCGGCGGGCGTCGCATCCAGGCTTGCAGTTGCCAACGAGATCCGAGCGGATTGCATGGCGCATGCCGTCGAGCGCAACCCTGTCTACGATGCCAAGACGATTTTGCTCACGGCACCGATGCAGGAGGTGGTGTTCGATTCGTGGCTAATGTCCCAGCTTCCGAAGCTGGACGGCATCGTCATTGGAATTCCGTGCAGCGGAGCATCCAGCGCAGGGCGAAGTAAGCTCAAGCTGACGCATCCCGAAGACCATCCTGACGTCGGCCATCTGGTCGTTCCGTTCCTCGCGGCCGTGGCTCAGACGTCGCCGGCGTTCGTGGTAATCGAGTGCGTGCCAAACTGGCTGAAAACGGCTTCCGCCTCCATTTCGCGATCGATGCTGAGGGATCTCGGCTACGTTGTTCACGAGACTGTGCTCAATGCCGCGGACTTCAACATGCTCGAGCATCGGCAGCGGATGGCTATGGTCGCGGTCACCAACCCACTGTCATTCGACTTTGACATGGTGGAGGTGCCTGTTCCCCAGGAGCATTGCTTCGCCGAAATCATGGACGACGTGCCGCTTGACGACAAATCGTGGAGCCGTCTTGACTACCTGAAGGAGAAGGAAATTCGCGACAAAGCCGCTAATAAGGGCTTTAGCATGACGGTGATCGATGGCACCGCAACCAAGCTACCAACCCTGAACAAGACGCTCGCGAAGCGCCAAAGCACGGGGACGTTCATTCAACATCCGATCGATCCCGACCTGCTGCGTATCCCTACGGTGGCCGAACATGGTCGCGCGAAGGGAATCTGGACGGAAATGGTGGATGGAACCACGCAGACGTTTGGACACGAAGTTTGTGGCCAGGCCATCAGCGTGCCGCCGTGGATTGCTGTCTTCAAAGCAATCGGCAAGACGCTCATCTCCTTCAAGGAGAGCGCAACGCTGACGTTCTCATCCTTCGTCAGGCCCGAGCTGAAAGCCGCTTAACCCCCACGCCACCGACTACACATCGGTGGCGTTTTTCTTTTGGGAGGGTTGGTTCAACGGGGCCCGGCAAGCCCCGCGTGGGTTTGGCGCCAGAAGGACGCCGCAGCGACGATTGAACGCTGATAGTTCGCTTCCGCAACGAGCGCCGCGGCGCGATCGGGAGCTTCATAGCGTGCATGGGTAGCGTCCGCATCCATCGCTGCGGCAGCCACAGTGCGAGCGGCACACGCTTCCTCTGCGAGGTGCTCGACGAGCTCCCAAACCAGCGACCTATGTCGCGGTCTGCCGGTGCCAATGATTCTGCCCTGCGCATCCACGAGTTCAACCCAGTCGATCGCCCCTGCAGTCTCGTCCTCGTCAAGCGTTGCGGCGAGATGCTCCGCCCACAGAAACTCGACGCGCTCGGCCGTCAGGACTCGCCGCGCTGACTCCAATGTCGCACCCTGAATACTGATCAAGGCCCTTGCTTTGCGCGAAAGGTTGGCCGCGCTCGAGTGCTGCCCAAATGTGGCGACATCGACGAAACCATGAACTCGAATCCACCGGCCCACGGCTTTCAGCCTGGCCTCAAGTTGGGCAAGTGCATTCTGTGCGGACACATCGTCGCGCCCCAGCGTCGCCTTGCCGCGAACCAGAGCCGACAGAAGGTGATACTCAACCCTCTCTCTAAACGCCGCATAGAGCAATTCCGTACGCCCTTCAGTCACGTGCTGTCCCTCAAATCCGTAGCCAGTGAATGCAGTTCTCCCGGCGGGGGGCCAGGGTGAAGCTGCTCTATCCAAGATGATGCCTTGTGGAGGGCAGGGGACGCTCCGGCGAGCAAAAGGAGATTTTCACGCCAATTCAGCCGCGCCGGCCAGATTTGCATCCACCAAGCGCCATGCCGATGTGCCTCATTCGCCCCACCAACGCCCTCCACGACGTCAAATTATACAGAAGACGCCAATTCAATACATAACGTGTATAGTTACGTGTGATGAATCTTCATTGATCGCAGGACGCGGGCAACCGAAGATCCGATCGTATTTGGATACACCTTCCGACAACTGAACCTGAGGGAACACGAATGAAAAAGATTGCTGCTGCTCTGGCCTTTGCCGCCATGTCCATCGCTGCCCATGCTTCGCCTGAGACCGACAGCGTGATGGCGACACTGAAGATCAAGTATCCCAACACGAACTTCACCAGCGTCGAGGCCACCCCGATTCCGGGGATCTACGAGCTCACCATGGGCAAGAACATCGCGTACACCGACAAGGAAGGGCACTACTTCCTCTTCGGCAGCATGTACGACATGGAGAAGCGCCAGGATCTCACCGCCTCAAAACGCGAAGCCGCCAACAAGATCGACGTCAGCAAGCTGCCCATTCAGGACGCGATCGTGCGCGTGAAAGGCAAGGGCACGCGCAAGCTCTACCTCTTCTCTGACCCCGACTGCCCGTATTGCAAGCAGCTCGAAGCGCAAGCGTTCCCACAGCTGGATGACGTGACCATCTATACGTTCATGTTCCCGCTCGACTCACTGCACCCGCAGGCGAGTGCCAAGTCGGAGTCGATCTGGTGCCTGCCGGCCGCACAACGCGCTGCTGCGTGGGACAAGCTCGTCACCCAGAACGTCCCGGCGCCGGCGGCGAAGTGCGACAACCCGATCAAGCGTATTGCTGCACTGGGCGACGGCCTCGGCGTGCGGGGCACCCCGACCCTGTTCAGCGCCGATGGCCGCATCTTGCCGGGCGCCGCTGACGCTGCGCGAATCGACGCGTGGCTCAATGGTGCGAAGTAATCAGGTGTCTCCCAACCACTCGCCTTCACGGTGAGTGGCGCATCGAAAGCCGCGGCCAAGGTCGCGGTTTTGTGCTATCTACTTCGTTGATCGGAGCCCATATGAAGGTAAGCCGCCGCACTACAGCGCTCTTCCTTGGCTTGGCACTCTCTACCATCGCCTGCGCGTCGTTTGCCGAGTCTCTCGGCCGATACGGCAATACCTGGGACATCCAGGAGCAGGACGCTGTCGACATGATCAAAGGTCGGTTGACCAACATGGAGAAGCAGGGCCAGCTGAAGAAGTTCTGGGAAGACTACAGGAACAAGCAGCTCTCCAACCTGGAAAATCCCCCTCCAGTTCCGGGTATATCGACCGCAACCGGTCCAAAGGTGTGGACGTTTGATCCTACCTATACCTACCCTGACAACGTGAAGGATCACCTGGGCAATGTTCTCGTTCCCGCGGGGACCAAACTCAATCCGCTCGATTTCACTGCTCTGTCGAAGGCCATCGTGTTCATCGACGGCCGCGACCCGAAGCAAGTCCAGTACGCCAAGAAGCGCATCGACGAGAATCCCCGCGACAAGGTCGTTCTCGTCGCGGGCTCTTTCCTGAAACTAGATCGCGAATGGAAGCGACCGGTCTACTTTGACCAGCAGGGCATCCTGACTCAGCACTTTGGCATCAAGCGGGTCCCGGCAGTGCTTTCCCAGAAGGGGAAAATGCTGCAGGTCGAGGAGTTCGCGCCATGAAGAAACTCATCTCAGCGGCCCTCCTGCTCGCCGGTGCACTCTTCGGTTCTGGCACTGCGAACGCCGACGCGCTTTGCACGGGCAAGTTTCCCAACCTGATCTCCGACGTGTGCTGGTCATGCATGATGCCGATCAAGTTGTTCGGCACCGCGACTCTTCTCGGGGGCGGCCAGGACGACTTCGATTCTGGCCCCGTGAACCCGGTCTGCTTTTGCCAGAACCCGCCGAAAGTCGGCATCCCGACGTCATTCTGGGAGTTCGACATGATGACGGATGTGACTGCCGTTCCAGGCTGCTTCCCGCTGCTCGGTGGGGTGAGGGTGAACACTGGCGTGAATGCCGATGCCTTCGGCCAGATCTCCGATGACCAGTCGGGGGAGATCGGGTCTACCCGGACGTCGTTCATGCAGGTGAACCTCTACATCAATCCGGCACTGTACGTCATGGGCGCGATTCTGGACGATTCCTGTCTGGACCAGCGGGGCATTGACATCCCTTGGGTGTCCTTCGCCGACCCGACGCACAACGATGATGAGCTCGCCGGCATCATCGCGCCTTACGCGTTCCCGTTCGGAGGGATGGTTGCCATCGGCGCAATGTCAGCCGATGCAGTGGCGGCTACTGCAGGCTTTCCGATCCCAGAGATCTTCTGGGCCGCGGGCGCCTACGGGCACATGTATCCCCTGACAGGGAATAATGAGGCTCACCTGAGCATGGAGCAGACTGCGCGGCTCCAGACGACGCGCGTTCTGGCCAAACTCCATGCCGCCGGAACGCAGTGGTCAGCGTTCGGCAGCGATGCCATGTGCGGCTACTACCCGCAGATCATCATGGATAAGCGGCAGTACAAGTTCACGCGCCTGTACCCAATTCCGCAGACCGTCAAGATCGCCGGCAAATGCTGCGACCCGATCGGGCGATCGCCCATTCTTACCCAAACAAACACTGAATTGCCCATGCCGGGCTGGAGGGACTTTGGCTATGCGATATTCCGCAAACGTGATTGCTGCAGCGGCGCTTCTCCTGGCTAATGGCTGGGCTGGCACGGCCATCGCTCAGTCGCTCTCGCTACCACCCGAAGCCGAGATCCAGACAGAAATGGCCAAGCACCGAGAAGAGGCGGCAGCAGTCCTTGGACAGAACATCAAGCCGGTGAAGCCGGGTACGTTCAAGGTCGAGGTCCCCACGATTAAGGCACCGCCGCCAGTGCGAACGCAGAGTCTGGACGACATCATGCAGCAGTATGCAGAGGCCAAGAAGGGTGGCCCAGCACCGGCAAAGCGGGGGGCGAACGACCTCATCATCTTTGTCTCGTTCTCGATGCCAAAGCCCGTCCTTACTGAGCTGGCTCGACAGGCCAAGGAGACGGGCGCCGTTATGGTGGTCCGCGGTTTCAAGGACGGGTCGCTCAAAGCAACCAAGCTCGCCGCGCTCGAAGTCAACCGAGCGGGCGCCCCATGGGAGATCCATCCGGACCTCTTCAAGGCGTTCAAGGTAACCGCAGTGCCGACGTTTGTGGTTGCGAGTGCGGAGGCCGAATCCGTGCTTGAGGACGGCTGCTCGCCGGAGACAGCCTACTCTGCGGTGGCCGGCAACATGTCCGTCGAGCTAGCCCTGGACACGATCCGCCGGCGGGCGCAGCCAACGATCGCAAAGCTCGCTGAGAACCGCCTCGCGGCCATCCGAGCCAAGAATCAGCCCGGCACATTGCGATGAACGGGCCTTGCTGGCGGGACGGCACCGGTCCGACCGCCAGCGGGGCTTGAGCCCAGGACATCAGCCTCCAAACCCGGTTCTTGTGGTTACCAAGGAGAAAATTATGCAGAAAATGCTTGGCATGGCCGTGGCCATGTCGACCCTATCCCTCTCCGCGATCGCCGGCGGTACTACGACGGTGAAATCGACTTTCCCGAACGTTGTACCTGTCGAGCAGGTTCGCCCGGCGGTCGAGCGCATCAATGGCGCCGACGGGGTCAAACCCGGCGACACACGTACCGCCGCACCAGGTGCAAAGCTCATGGAGTTCACGGTCTCGACCAAGACGACCACGCCGCTCCTGGAGGTTGTCCGAGAGGTGAAGCTCGAGGCCGGCGACGCTTCCCTGTCCCTCAAGGCTGGCGCCCGCGTTGCGCCGGCGGCAAAGATCGTCGACAAGGAGGGGAGGACCTTCTATCTGGTCAAGGCCGCCCCTGAGAGCAGCTCGCTCTTCGCCCGGAATCGCTACTTCGCCATTACGGACACCGGCGCAGTACTCGAGAACGCACTGAAGGCGACGGGAGATACCTACGAGATGCAGGAACCTGTCTCGATCACCCCGGGCGACATGGTGATCACCAAGTCTCGGACGAGCGGGCCAGCACTCTGCGGCATCTCAACCGTATTCCTTGGCGCCAACGACGGCGTGGCGAAGTACCGCGTCCTTCGGACCGATGCTTCCGGCCGAATCCGCGGCTCGCGCGACTTGGCATACATGAATGATCTGCGGCTGATTTCGATGGCCGGCACCCATCTCGCGATCGACAAGGTCGAGCCGAACTCGGTAAGTGTCCGTATCGTTGGCTCCACGCCGGCGGCCTGCAGTACCGCGATCTAGTTCCGACGACCACCACTCGAGCGCACCTGGAGGGCGAAAGTAAAAAGGCGGCACCGGTATCCGGGCCGCCTTTATTTCTATGTTCCACGCGACTCAGCAGCTCGCGCGGCCAGGCGTGTGAACACCTCGGCCATTTGATTGAGCACGCGCTGATCGCTGGGAATCTGCATGAGGCATCGCGCAGGCACCCCGCGCGACGTCAAAGGCTGCATTTCAATGTAGCCGTCGAGGTCACGGATCAGAAGGCCGCTTGTTTTGACCTCTCCATTACGACCCAGGCACAATTCCAGCGACTCAAACTTCACCTCTTGCTCTTGAACTTGCATGACGATACTCCGGACATTGGTTGAGTGTGCATTTGCATTGCCCTTTGGTATGGCACGCAATGACGCGTAAGAAAAAGGGTCCGCATCGATAGACGCGGACCCTTTCTGTGCAGTTGATTCCGATACTAGTGGCCGTCGTGGCTATTCACGGACAGCGCCGGAAGGGCGGCGGTGTCAAACACCCCGGCCTCCTCGCGGCTTTGCTCCAGTCGCTCGCGCGTGGCCTTCCATTCCTGGTCGGTCATGCGTTGACGGTGCTTGGTCCGAACTTCACCATTGAGAACATGACGGAAACGGACGATGAAGTATCCGGGCGTGACGCTCGGCGTTCCTTCATACTCATAGATGTTGAAGCCCTTGGGGTCTTTCCCTGTGGTCGACACGGTCTGAGAACGAAAGAGACGGTTCACAAACGCCAGTGCGGCGAGTTTGAGGATATGCAGGATTGCCATGTTTGATCTCCTAGTGGATGTCGGACCCTTGCGATGACCTGACATAGGGGAGATGGAGATCATGAGAGCGGAAGAGCCTCCTGCTGCGATGGTGGGTCCCGTCGTTGCGCGACGGGCTCCCCAAGGCAATTCCACAGACGAACGTTGCCGTTTGCAGCAAACTGGACTTCAGCCGGTATCACGGCCAGAATCCGCGCATCCGATGAGCCCTCCATTTCGCGCATGGCCAGCGTCTCGGTGGCATGGAAGTTGATCAGACCCCAGTCCTGTACTTCGAAACGCCGTCCTGCCAGAGCAAAACCGACCTCCATTCGGCGTCCAATACCCTTCAACTCGGTCTCAAAGGCTTTCCGAGCTTGCTGTTGATGATTCATGTCAGATCTCCATTCTGGGTTGATTTGCGATCGGATATGCGTCACAGCAAGTAGTAGGGCCTTCACGGACGCGTGCTGCCGGCAAAAGAAAAGCCCGCGATGCGGGCTGAGAAGAGTCGGCGGGAGGAGGAGGGCGGCTTAGATGAACGTGCTATCTCCCTGGTTGCCATCGTCTGCATACCCCTGCTCTTGGGGGGGCGGACCGTCATCGTGTCCGTCCGCGCCCCCTTGCCGGCCGCCCAGCATTTGCATTTGGTCCGCAATGATCTCGGTGCTGTACTTGTCCTGGCCAGACTGATCCTGCCACTTCCGCGTGCGGATGCGGCCTTCGATGTAGACCGACGAACCCTTCCGCAGGTACTGACCTGCAATGTCAGCCAGCTTCCCGAAAAAGGCGACACGGTGCCATTCGGTGGCTTCCTTGAACTCGCCAGACTGCTTGTCCTTGTAGCGGTCGGTCGTCGCCAGCCGGATATTGGTCACGGCATCGCCGCTGGGCATGTAGCGGGTTTCCGGGTCCGCACCGAGGTTCCCGACCAGAATCACCTTGTTTACCGATGCCATCAAACGCTTCCTTTCAATACCCCCAGTCGGAGGCTCAACGACGAATTGAGTGATGGTGCATTCCTGACTTCCCACCACCCGCTATGACCAGCAGCTCGCTCATGCGCTGCCACCGATGTCCGGCCTCTGGTGCCCCCGGGCATTGCTGCCCGCCGCGGTCACTCTGCAACGTACTCCGCTTCGCCTCCCAGGCTCTCTATGAGATCCGGGAGAAAACGTGACAGCTCACCTGTCATGATGGCAAAAGAGGACTGGAACACGGCCTCAGCGTCCTCCCCATCGAGATTGACCTCTCCCATCACGGCGTCGAGGAACGCAATCCGCTTAACCTGGCACTTATCTGTGAGGATGAAGCTAACGCGGTCAGTCCACGTCATCGCCAGCTTGGTGGGACGCTTTCCCTCGAGGATGTGCTGCCGGATCTCGTCTCGCTCCAAAGAAAGGCGCGTGTACTTGACCGTTGGCTTCTCTGCGTCTGTGCCCTTCAGCTCGCACTCGCGATCGACCGTGAAGTTGTACGGTGCTTCGTTCGAGGTTAGCCAGTCGGACATCGCCTGGGCCGGCGAGAGATTCGTTTGGGCCAGCGCGATCGGGATCGTTTCAGCCGTTCGAATCAGATCGCTAACCACGTCGTCGGCCTTGGACGGAGTCGAGGTATCCATCGCGACCCATCCATCGGCGGCATTGATCCACACCTGAATCGTCGCCTGCTTTGGGAATGCCCGTGGCAATAGCTCCGTGAGGGCCTGCTCTTTCATCTCCTTGAGCACCTTGCGGCCCGGCTTATAGCCGTTTCGCTCCTCATACTCACGTGCCCGTTGCTCGACCAACTTCCGGATGGCCTCCCCGGGCACCGATTTCGTCTCAATGCGGAGGGCAACCAACCACTGCTTCCCATGGGCATGAACAAGCGGGCCATTGTCCCGCGGGCTGACCCAACCGGATGACTTCATATCCTGGCTGCCGCATGGATGAAATGGCCGCTTCTTCAGCAAGGCTTCGAGGCCGTCTGATGTCATGGGCCAATCCTTGGTCAGGCGGTAAAGGTGCAGGTTTGAGAACAAGGACTCTCCTCTGAATGGTGACTCTGCAGCTGTGTTGATGCGGCCCGCCGGCGGGGAACAGCCGGGTGCCGGCGAGACGTCAGCTTAGATGGGCGATTGGCCAGGCGGCGAGCCGGGAAGGGCCAGGATGGCGGGGGGCAAGCGCCCGAGCTCGGCCGCGGTCAGCTGGTCCACGGAAAGACCGAGGCGCAGTGCCGCGGCAACCGCAGACTCCTTGTGCGCAAACCGCATTTGGCGGTGCGACCTACCGATCGCAATCCAGCGGCATTGCTCGTCTGTTATCGTGCCAACTCCGTCACATTGCGGGCAGGGAGCCGTTCTTGTCAGACGGAGCCTTCCCGTAGAGTCCGTAACGAAACCGCTCACCCGCTTCTTGCCCTCACACGAGGGACAGGAATGATGTATGTCCATAGGCTCGGTCCCTGGTCAATTCGGCGCTCGCAATCGCATCGTCACGCCATATCACGTATGCATACCTTCATTGTATCTTAATGACGCAAAACACAGGCGTGCAATATGTTGTCTGGTAGCCTCAGTGACCACAAAAAAGGCAAGGCCCCTCGACATCTCACTGTCGAGGGGCCTTGCCCACTTCACGGTTCGAGAGCGTCCCCTCGATGTCGCACCGTTGGCGTTTCAGTTCAACCTGTTACCCCGTCCGGAACGCACCTGACACGAGGGTATGAAACGCTTATTCTGATAAAGCTCTCACACCCTCAAAAGGGCAGCGTACGCCTGATCATTCATGACATTCACCATGTCGACCGCTGCGGATTCGTCCACCGCAAGTACTCGGACCGTCTCGACCAGATCGAGGCCGCGATCGACAACGACGTGATGCGGCACCTCCTCGAGCTCTGCTGAGCATCGCACTCGCATTGCAACCGCCTGTACCGCGCATCGATAGTCCATGGTTTCGACCTCCTTCAATTGTTTCTTGACCAAACCCCACTAAGTGGGTTTCTGTAACACGTAACCATAAATCTATCGGCCATCACCGGACAAGGGAAATTGCCCCGGGGTAGCGGCGACCCAAATGGCCCCCTTATGGACCTGCGTGATTCATCTCCTGGCATCAAGGAATTTCATCAGGAGCATCCAGATGGCTAACAGCAATTCAAAGGACTGGAAAGTCGATTTCTCCAAGGTGCGCAAGGATTTCCCTCTCGATTGGGTCTTCGAGCGCATGCTTGGTGCAATCCCCAAGCCCATGAGCGGCACGATCCGTTACTCGATCTGCCCGAATCCGGAATGCGGTGCGTCTTCCGAAGGTTCGGTGAAGGTGAGTGTGAAGGACGACACGTGGAAGTGCTTCGCGTGCAACAAGCACGGTGACGTGATTGAAGCTGCTTCTCTGTACTTGGGTAAGTCTCCCCTCGAGACTGCGCTGGAGCTCAGTGGTGCTGACGCGAACGCTATCCGTTCGTACACGCCCCCAAAGCCGAAGCCAGCGATCGAGAGGGATGACTCGGCTCTTGAAGAAGTCTTCTCCAAGCTTGTTGCTGCGCTGCCCGAACCGTCTCGCGATGGTATCGAGTACCTTGCCGGTCGAGGAATCTCGCCGGAGATCACTCGAACCGCCTGTCGAAAGGGCATCCTTCTGACGCTTCCGTCAAACCCAAAGGAAGCCAAGGAGTTCCTACTTCACCACATTGGCCAGGACCTCATGACGAGAGCCGGCTTGTGGAAGGAAGGATCAAAAGCGCCTGCAGCAGCTTTCCGTCCTCTGGTTCTGGTGTCGAACAACCGGAGGGCTGCGGAGTTTCGTTACTTGCGTGCGACGCGATCCGACGAGGTCAAATCGCTACGCTACGGAACGATTGCTCCGTGGGGATGGCTTGGTGAATCGAAGCAACGCATTTTGATCACCGAGGGCTGCATCGACTTGCTGTCTGCTGTCGCACTGGGTACGAAGCGAAGCATAATGGGCCTGCCAGGCTGCGAAAACTGGCGCCCAGAATGGTTCGAAACGTTCCGCGGAGCAGACGTTTTGGCTGCATTTGACGATGATGATGCAGGGCGAACCGCGTTGGAGAAAATCCGACCTGTCCTGGAGGCTGCAGTTGGCGGACCGATCGGTACGTACACGCTGCCACCTGGCGCGAAGGATCTCAACGAGGAGCTCAAGCTCAAACTCGGTCTAAAAATGTAGTCCCCCAAACCCGGCTCCCCCGCCGGGTTTTTTCTTTTTTGTACGCCACTTGTAGCAATACAGCTACGCCAATATTCCACATACGCGTTAGACTAGCATCCTGCTTTACCAACGGGCGGGAAGGCTTGACGGCCAACAAGAGCCCCCAGCATTTGGAGTTCATTCTTTGGACAGACGGCGATTTCTTACTTGCACAGCCGGCGCGTTGATCGCCACGTGCACCGACCCACTATTTGCACGGACGGACCCGCATTTCTGGGAGCGCCCGAGGCGCCTCTGGATCAAGACGGAGGTTCGTAAGGGAGTCATCGAGGAGATCAGCGAGACATACTGGGCCAACGGCCGCGTGGTGTGGCCAGGCTACCTCGCTATCTGCCGCCTGATGCGCGATGTACGTGCCGACGCCGCAGTTCAGATGAGTACCACACTGCTCGATATTCTCTATGGAATGCAAGGCTGGACGGAAATGAACGGACGTCGCAAGGTAATCGCACTGACCTCGGGCTACCGCACTAAGCCCACCAATGAGGCCGTCGGCGGGAAGGGTGACTCCAGGCACATGAAGGGCGCCGCTGCGGATATCTTTATCCCCGGCGTCTCCGTTGCTGACATGGGCAAGCTCGCTCAGCATTTGCGGGGGGGCGGAGTTGGCTTCTACCCGTCAAAAGGCGTCGTCCACGTCGATGACGGCGATCTGCGCTCGTGGCGCTCATGATCCGGGAATAACACGCATAAATACGCTTGTAGTATCGTTTCGATTCATTTAGTATTGCACCCATTGCTTGGCCTGACGGCCGAGTGAGACGTGCAGTAGCAGTTTGGGGATCGTGACTGTTCCCTCCAATGGCCTCTCTACCTGACCCCTGAGTAGGCTTTTCTCCCGACCAGCTCCCCTCCCGAGAGCTGGTTTTTTTTTGGTGCTCCCGGCGCGAAAAAAACAAAGGCCGCCAAGGGCGGCCGGCTTATGTTGAGTCTAGCCCGGAGCTAGTACAGCTTCGACCAGGAGATCTGATTCGCCAGCGGCCGGTACGGGGTAGCCGACAGATCGATCGCCCTCAGCGTAGGGTTCCGGCCGGTGAGGTACCAGTTGTCGTTCTGTTGCGACATCAAGTACCTTTCGGCCATCTGCTGCAGCGCCCGGCGATATCGGTCCACGTTCTCGCCACCGGACGCCTCCTCGAGAAGGGCGGCCGACCGGATTCCCGGCTGCAACCACGCTGCCCGCGCCAGCATGTAGCCTTCGTCTCCCGCGACGATGTAGATCTCCCCCTCGACGGCATCAGGCACTGGATCGATCATGAAGGGGAACTCCACGGGCAGGACCAGCCAGCGACGCCAAAACTCATAGTGAATTCGCAGTCGAAGGACATCCTTGCGCGTCCCCAGCGTTTCGCAGCACCGCTCAAAGTTCACTTCACCCAGCGTGCGCCCGAACAGCCACTGTGCCGCCTTCACCAGTTGATCTGGCTTAGTCCGTTTGTCGAACAAAGCCTCAACGTTCGCCTTGACGATCCGGTAGCAGAGACGTTCCACGCCCTCCTCAAAGTCCTCCTCTGTCAGGTTCCTCAGGTAATCTTCTTTCCGCCGTTTTTGGGTCGTTCCAGCGTTGGGAATACTACTGAGTGCGGCGAGAGCAAGTTCTTCGCTAAAAGGACGTGCGAGTCCAGCAGCTTCTTCATCCCCCACAGAAGCCATTTCGCCGTCGCCGTCAGAATCGCTAAGATCGAAGGCGTCAAGATCTTTGAAAAGATTGGAACAATCAAAGCTCTCAAGCCAGCGATGCACATCACGAGGGTCAGACAGATCGCCGCGATCACCAGAAACACCATCCAATCCGACGTGATCATAGCCATTCTCCCAGTTTAGGTTTTCACTCATTTCATGCTCCGTACGTTGTGTTCAAGCCTTCCCGTCCAGTCGTTAGCGAGCGGGAGGGCCTGCTACTCAATCCCTGTCCTTCCTTCGTATGCAGGGGCTACTCGTTCGCCAGTTCCTGACCGAAATCTCGCTTCCTCCCACCGCTGGGCACGCTGCTCCCGCCGAGGTACTTGTCGGCATTCTTGAAGAAGTCGGCACCTTCAACTTGGGGGCGTCGGAAGTGGTTGATGCGGAGTGGGCCAATCTCCCGCTGCAGTTTCTTGTCAATCGTGATCATGGGCACGCGAAGGTTGAAAACCGTATCTCCGCCGTACGTGACAATGCACTCACCCTTGCCAAGCGCTTTGAGATCGTCAGGAGAAACCTTGTATTCTTCCTGTTCCCGCTGGCCCTCCGAGAATCCCGAACCTGCGCCAGCGCCACCTTCCGGAGTCATATTCAGCAACGGCGAGTTCGTACTCTGGTTCTGTGTCGCACTCAACGACTTGGCAATACCCGTTTGATAGCCAATGAGCTCCGCACACTCTTCCGCCGTCGCCTGTGTCCCCACTTTGAACATGATCTTCGTCCAGGTGTTGCCGATCACCATCTCCTTGAACTCATCGGAAACAGACTCAAGGTTGGCCATTGTTTGTACCGCAGGCCAGAGTGCGATGCGTGCGCTGCGTGACTGCTCGAATGGGCGGGCCAGGGATTGCACAGCGTAGCTACCTGCTTCATCCATGAAGACGAAGAAGGGAGGATTCGGGCGTTGGCTCTCAGGAAGTGCCTGCACCCAAGATATGGCGGTACGAAGATCACCGAGGAACATCTTCCCGAAGTTCGATGCCGCCTCGTTCTTTCCCATGGTCGGCAGTGCAACGTAGATGATCTTGTTGCTTTTGATCGCCTCGAAAAGATCGATCTCCGGTGTGTAGGTGTTCATGACCTTGCCGAAGCTACCGGTCCCGAACATATACATGCGGCCTCCAACTCCGCCGAAGGTCTCTCGCATCCGCTTGATGTCGACCATGTTCTCCAGCCCGGAGCCAGGTTTTCCACCACCCTTGTACTGTTCAAGGAATAGCGACAGGTTCTTCGTAGCGTCGTGGTGGGGGCGCGTCTTTTTCAGCCGCGTCTCGAGCTCCTCCATCGCTCTGTGATTCATGAGCAGGATCGTGAAGTCGATGAAGTTGTAGGCTAGCCCGGCCGCCTGCATCGCGGCCACCAGGGTTGTAATGCCTTGGTTTGCGCTCTGCTTATAGTGGTCCGCCCCGGGATTCGAGTCGGTTGCCGGAATTAGCGAGAGGACACGCGCAGATACTTCGTCTGGCTCCCCGCGCAGAATAGGGCTGTACGTGTGGCTCTTGTCCGGATCACCGGGGTTGAGGATGAGCAAGTCCTGTTCGCGACCGCACGCGCAGCAGTACTGGTAGACCGTCTCCATGTCCTCTGCAGTCAACTTGCCGTCCATGAAAATCAGGCCGCCGCCCCGCTGGATCTGCTGAAACATCAGCAATCTGCCCATCACGGTCTTCCCCACGCCGGACTGGCCGCCGATGAAACCATGCCGCATCAAGTCGTCATCTGGCAGATACACTGGCTTACCGGTATCTGTCGTGAAGCCCAGCAACAGACCATCCGGCTTGGTCAACGCCGCGGCTGACTGAATGCTGATCTTCGATTCGAGGATGTTCTGTTGGCGCCAGAAGTCGAATAGCCGGGTGCCAAGGTATGTTGCGCCGGCGGCGCCAAGTGCCATTGGGACAGCCGCCGGTATGTTGGCAAAGTAGGGTGATGTCATCAAAGCGCCGGCGCCCATGGAACTGAGTGCGAGCGTGTCGCGTGTTCCGCCAAGCTTTGTCCGATAAATCTGATCAATGCTCATGAGAGCTGCCTCCATTTCCAGCGCACCTGCATCCTTTCCTGGTACCGGTGCGCATGCTTCGAGCAAAAAAGCCCCGGTGCGCGAGAAGCGACCGGGGGCAGTGGGTTAAAGAAAAATCTCGTCCTTGGGAGACTGCTGGGTGAGTTGAAGGCGCGGGTGGCTCAACAGAAGGGCGCTTTCGACTTTGGTGAGCCCTGCGTCCTGCTCAACCGTCTGTCGTGCGATCGCAACGTCGGCGATCTTTTGGTTCTGGTCGTCAAGCCTGGTCTTGTACATGGTGTAGCGATCGGACTTGGCAGAATCAGCTTGCTGACTCTGCGCACCGGCACGCTGCCTTGGCGGTGCTGCATCGACGCCACTCGCTCCGGGAGGAGGGGTGTCGGTGAGCCCAGGCCCGCGATCCGGACTACCAAACTTGGCGTGCAGGCCTTCCAAGTACTTCACGTCACTGAAGAGGTTCATATGTACGTCAGCGCCGAATCCAAGCAACGACATACATTTGCTCATCCCATCCGTGAAGCTCTTCTTTGGCGCCTCTTCGTCAGTGAAGACGCCGTGGGTCGTACGCCCGACAAACGTCGTCTGGCCGAACTGTTCGATCTCACCGCGTCGAATCTCGCCTCTCCAATCCATCTCGTACCAGAAGCGAACGCGCAATTTATGGATCAGCTCGCGCCCCCAAGAGTTGCCGTTCTCGTCCCAGCCCAACGGAGACCCCTCCAGAATCTCTTCCGAAACAATGGTGCACCCCCAACCTAGTCCCATTGGACCGAACAGCTTGGTGGCTTTCTGGACGAGGTAGGTTGGAGTAACTGCTGTACCTGAGAACCCGCTATGAGTGCTGAACTCCTTCGTGAAGGTTGGATCAGTATGAAACACCTTGTCCCAGACATGAGCACAGCCTTCACCCAGTGGTCCTTGCATCCACCCCGGAACCGGTAAGTTGGTCCCCTTGCTGTTGTTGCTGCCGTTTTCACTCATTCATCGACCCTCCTATGACTGATGCGGGAATGCCTTGCGAAGAGGTATGCGGCACAACGTCGGATAAGGCCTACCAGGCCGGGTTGCGGACAGACTTGTCTCGGCTCACACTTGCGAATACTTAACACGTCGTTATAATTCTATTGTGCGTGCGAAACGTTTGCAATCGTTGCACTCTTTATCGGTACGCGTTATTCTTCGCCATCACATCATCCTGTATCGCAATGACCCGACTTCTCAAACCGGCAGTCGCCCTTGTGTTCGCGAGCCTCGCGTGGCAGGCGTGGGCGGTGGACGCGCATCAGATCGTCGTTCCCCAAAGCGACGGCATCGCAATTGAGCCCGCCCATCGCGCTCACGTTTTGTCCGACCAGCAGCGGAACTTCCAACTGAAGCGCGATGGCGCTTTCTGGATGGTCATGGAACCCGCACGCTCGCGCGCACTGATACCGGAGGAGGAAGCTCGCCTAGCGGCAGAGGAAGCCAGCTTGAACGCCGCGCCCAAGGATTCGACGCCCGTAGCGGCTGCGACTCTCCATTTCTCGTTCAACCGGGCAAAGCCTATGTCTTGGAGCCCGCTGGCCAAAGTGCTGAATCAGGCCCAGACTTCATCGGCGCGCATCACCGTGGTCGGCCACGCCGACGAGGTGGGAACCGCTCAGTACAACAAGCGACTCTCCGAGGTCCGCGCAAACGAGGTTCGTCGCTACCTGACGGCAAAGGGCGTCGATCCCGCTCGGATCAGTGTTGAAGGGCGGGGCAAACTCGAGCCGGTTGCCCCTGGTGATGGCGTACGGAACCGGCGGGCGGTCATTGACGTCCTGGCATTTCCGCAGGGGGCAGGCCAGTGAAAGAGATTGATATCCCGCGCTACGTCGACAATCAACCCCAGCTGTTCTTCTGGGAACTTGACGAAGCCATCATTTTCATCGGTTGTTTAGCCGGCGGAATCTCACTGGGCGGCTACTTCACGCTCGTCAGCATGGCGCTCGGTTACGGGGCAGTGAAGGCGTTCCGACGCTTCAAGAATGGTTCGCTGGAAGGCATCCTCTACCACCTGTGCTATTGGGCTGGGCTCATGGCGCTGAACAAGCAGTATCAGGACTCCTCGAAGCGCGACTTCTTCTACTAGAACCCGCCCCTTTTTTTAGTCATCTATTATCGGTACGTGTTATGTATCCGTACAGCAACCGAACGGAGTTTTGATGAAGATGCCGCTGCTTACCTCCACATGGGAGGGCTCCAACAAGCTGGCCAGCGTAATGATTCTGTCGAACGTCATTCTTGCCGTCGGCGTGGTCATTGCCGTTGGCAAGCTGGTCACTGACCACGAAGTCACCCGCATCGTGCCGCCGCACCTCACAAAGGCGGTCTCCGTTGGCTGGGAATCTGCCGACCAGGAGTATCTGGAAAGCTTCGCGACGTACGTGGCCACGCTCACAGCGAATATCACTCCGAAGAACGTCGATTTCGTGATCGAGCGGCTTTCTGGCCTAGTCTCCCCACGGGTCTACACCAACGTTCGTCAGCAACTGCTGGTGCTGAGCAAGAACCCAGTCTTCAAGCACAACGGTGGCTCGGTTCGCTTCGACCCGTCGAAGGTGGTGTCCGAGAAGGAGACGAAGAAGGTCTTCATCCTTGGCCAGATGACCACCCAGAGCATCGGCGGCAAGGACACGAAGAACTATGTGATCGAGATGAACGTCGTCATGCGTGACGGGCGTCCATGGGTGGACAGCCTTGACCATTACGAAGGCTCCGATCCTCATACGCTCACCTGGATCGAGAAGAATCCGGTCCTCGCTCAAGAGGCCCTCCGCCGACAAGCGGAGAGTGCGGCAACGCAGGCCGATCAGATCCTCAAGCAGCAGGCCGCCGAATCCGTGAGCATCCAGCCCCTGAACACAACCAAGGAGGTTGCGCAATGAAGCGCCTCGCACTAGCTGTCGCCGCGCTGATCGCGCTACCAGTCCTCGCGGACGAACTGCCCCCGCCGGTCCCCGGCAAGAAGCTCTCGGCGGCAGAGTCTCGCCTCGCGGAAATTGCCGCTAAGCGGGTACAGAAAGTCCCCGCACAGAACCTGCCCGGCTTGGGCACCATGCCAGGCGACACCCAGGTGTACAAGCCGCAGGTTGTCCGCGTGAGCCCAGACCGCAATGAGGTCATCAACGTTTCGTCGGGCCTGCCCAATCGTATCGCGACACCGTTTGCAAACCCCCAGTCCATCGACGGGCAATCGGCTGACGTCGAAGTGAAGGCGGTGGGGCAGTCCCTCTACGTCACGATGAAGACCGATCGCTCGGTGGCACTGTATGTGACCGGTGACAAGCCAAACGATCCCGTCGTTTCGCTGACGCTCGTTCCCAAGAGCCTGCCTGCACAGACGATCACCCTCCAACTGGACAAGCCCGTTGCAAGCACGGGCGCTGTGCCCGGCGACGAAGAGCGGGGCGCCGACAGCTCGGTCTATACCGATCGCTTGCGCTACGTTCTGCGTCAGATCGCTCTTGGCAAGGTCCCGGAAGGCTTCTCGGACGGCGTTCTTCCGAAGTCAGTCGCACGGATGGGGCCGGTGATCGCCTATCCATTGACCCGCTACTCGGGCCCTACCTACGACATCTTCCGCTACCGCATCGAGGCCTCAGTCGATAGCGTCGATCTCGACGAGGGCGCGTTCTACACCGACGGCGTGCGTGCCGTGGCCTTCTTCCCATACGCCGCATTGCGCAAGGGCGAGTCGACCGAAGTGTTCATCGTATCCGACAAGACGGAGAGCAACTGACATGTCTGAGTCGCTTTCCGACAAGTTCAAGAAGAAGTGGCTGGACTTGCCACCCCGGTCCCGAACGGTCATTGCTATCGCTGTGCTTTTCGGCTCGATGGTGGCTATCGGGTCGCTGTTCATCAAACCGCACAGCAAGCCCCGTAAGCAGGTTGAGCAGCCAGCGGTAAGCAACATGCTGCTTCCCAAGCCCAAGGACACCACGGGGGAACAGCTGTCCGCGCAGAACTCTGCCACCCAGAAAGACGTCGACAGACTCAAGGGCGATCTAGAGGCAGCCGCGAAAGACAGCAGGGCTCTTCAGGCACGGATCGACGAGATGGAGAGGGAACGCAAGCAGCCGGCCAACGGCGTTACCTCGGACATGATGAAAGAACTCATGGAAATGAAGGGCCGCCTCGAGGCCATGGAGCGCAAAGGCACCGCCCCTGGAAAGGCGCCGGCACTCTCCGACCCGTTGCCTGTTCCGACCGAAGGTGGGAAGGCGGGAGAGGAACCGCCAGAGCGTGCCAAAGACCAGGAAGTATCGCGCATTCGAGTATCGGGCAACGCAGCCACGACCACTGTAGCTCAAGCCAAGCAGGAATCGAAGCCGACACCGTACCTCACCGCGGGCTCAATGTTCGAAGCAATCCTGCTGAACGGTATGGATGCGCCCACCAACTCGGTAGCGCAGAAAAATCCTATGCCGGCCGTCATGCGGATCAAGACTGAAGCGCTGCTGCCGAATCAGTACAGCCACGATGTCAAGGAGTGCTTTGTACTGGTATCTGGCTTCGGGATCTTGTCAAGCGAGCGTGCCCAACTCAGGACTGAAACCCTCTCCTGTGTCCGCGAAGGGGGCAAAACCATGGAAGCCAAGGTCGATGGCTACGTCGTCGGCGAGGACGGCCGGGTTGGCGCTCGAGGCCGCCTCGTTTCGAAGCAGGGGCAGAAGATCGCGCAGGCTCTCACAGCTGGTGTCCTGAGCGGCTTCGCAACGGCGCTCACGCCAACGCAGGTGCCACGCCTGGACCTGAGCACTGGTGGCAACAACTTCATCAGTACCCAACGCGCGACGCCCCAATCGATCCTCGAAACCGGCGTGGCGAAAGGGTTCTCTTCCTCCGCGAACATGGTCTCCCAGTTCTACCTGGAACTGGCAAAGGAGATGACGCCGGTGGTCGAGATTGATGCTGGCCGCAAGCTGACTGTCGTCCTCATCAAGGGCGTCGAACTCAAGTAAACGGGTCAAGGAGGCCCACCATGAAATTTCGACTTCTTCTCGCGACGCTTCCACTGCTCGCGACCGGCTGCTCATCGATCTTGAACACAGCGGACAACGATTCCTTCTCGTGCCCGGGTATGCCGCAGGGAATCATCTGCAAGACGCCGCTGGCCGTCTACAAATCGACGAACCAGATGCCGCAACCGACGGAGAGCGATCGCCCCTTTGGGTCTTCAGGAGCTCGTGGCGTTCAGGCGGGGGACGATCAGGGAAACGTTGCGCGCCCTGAGCTCACCAGCGGTGTTGCCGCAGGTGCGCCAGGGCTGATCCAAACGTCCGTCCCGGGTTCCGCCCAGGCCAACGGAACGGCACGCCCGGTCCGCAAGCCGGCGCAAGTCATGCGCATCTGGATCGCTCCGTGGATCGATAGCAAAGACGATCTTCACTACCCGTCATATCTGTACACCGAGGTACAACCGCGCCGCTGGTCGTTCGGCAAGTCCGAGTTCGCCGGCAAGGGCATGGTTGTTCCTCATCGTGAGCTCGCAGCGGTCGCTCCGATTCCCCAGGAATCGGGCCGGCCGAACGGGAAACCTGCAGCGCAAAGAACTCCCGGGGGGGATGCGCCGCAGGCAGACGCCAACCAGCCATATCAGGGGACCGATGTGACGAAGCTTGGCATGCCATCTCCCTCGGACATTAACCTCGAGTGATCATTTCCACATTAGGAGAAATCTCCCATGAACCGCATTACCAACAACAAGCAAGCTCTGCTGACCATGGCCATGATGGCACTCGTGCTTGCGGTCAACGCGTCCGCGGCCTCGGATACCACGTTCGCGCAGATCGTGACCCGACTGTCTGACTGGATGACCGGCTCGCTGGGCACGGTTTTCGCGCTCGGCTCGCTGGCTGTCGGCCTGGCCATCGGCGTCGTCAAGCAGTCCGTGATGAGCGTGGTGACCGGTGTGGCGGTGGCTCTGTCCGCCTCCCTGGGCCCTGGCGTCCTGCAAGGTCTTTTCACGGCAGCGCTGTAATGCTCGTGCCTCCGGCTTTCGTCGGAGGCCGCGTTGCACTGCCGATCTCGAAACTGGTTCGCGGCTCCGGCCGCGAACTTGTCTTCTAAAGCGTATCCCCCATTCAGAATCACAAGGCAAGGAAATCACGATGCTCGGGTCTCAAAAATCGAAGGGTTCCAAGTCCACGCCCACCATTGACGGAGACCGGGACAACGTTCCTTACGCCAAGATCACTGTTCGCGCGTGGGACCCGGATACAAATCTGCTCCTCGCGTCCGACAAGGGCGAGCACTATCTGGGCGCTTGCTTCATCGCGGACCCGCTGAAAGGCGCGGACGACGCGACCGTCGACAAATTCCGCTCGGCGTTGAGTATGCCGTTCCCGGCCGGGACGTTCATTCAAATCGGACTCCTGTCTTCCCCCGACGCAGACGAATTCTTTGACGCGTACATGGCAGGGAAAGACACTGAGAACGAAGTGCTCCGCGCGCTCGCCGAGCAGCATGCCTCGTACGTCCGGAATGGCCGCCATGAGCCTCTGGTTACCCGCAGTGGCGTACTGGTGAACCGGCAGCGGCTCATCCTTACGATCAAGACGCCTTGCGCTCGCGCACTCCCCTCGGCCGCGGATATCGCGGCTGCTCGGGAGACTGTCGACCGCGTTCAGGAAGCATTCAAGGCCGCAGAGCTTCAGACCGTCCAGCTCGACGCTCAGGGATACCTCGTTCTTCTCCGCCTGATCGCGAATATGTACGAGCACCCGAGCTTCCACTACGACGAGACCCGTCCTATTCGAGAACAGGTCTTCTTCCCAGGTGACTCGATCAACTACGACGATCCGAAGCTCATCAACTTCAATGATGGGGCGCACTTCGCCAAGGTCATGAGCGTCAAGCACTTCCCGAAAAGGGCGAGCTTGGCCATCATGAACCACATGATTGGCGATCCTCTTGGCCTGTCGAATCAAATCACAGACCCATACTACATGGTGCTGACGCTTCACTACCCTGATCAGGTAAAGAAGGTCGACTGGGTCAAAAACCGATCCTCCATGCTGAATCACCAGGTGTTCGGCCCAACGGCGCACATGATCCCAATTCTTGGCTACAAGAAACATGGGATGGACGTCCTGGTCCACGACATCGAAGGCAAGGGCTCCATCGTCTGTGAGGCGAACTTCACGCTCTTCCTGTTCTCCCGCAGCAAGGAGAAGCTCAACAAGCTCGCGGCCGGCCTGCGCGCCTACTACACCAGTCTGGCATTCGAGATCCGAGAGGACAGCCGCATTCTCGAGCCCCTCTGGAACAACCTCCTGCCTCTGAACACCTCTCTCGAGGGAATCCAGAATCTGTTCCGATTTCACACGATGGGCGTCACGCACGCCGTGCAGTTCATGCCAGTCATCGGTGAATGGACCGGCAGCGGGCGAAATGGGGCGCTCCTCCTCGTAACGCGCCGCGGGCAACCTGCGCTGATCGATCTGTACGAGTCAACAACCAATTACAACGGCATCGTGTTCGCCGAGGCCGGCGCCGGTAAGTCGTTCCTTACCCAGAAGATCGTCAGCGACTACCTGGCCGAGGGCGCAAAAGTCTGGGCAATTGATGCCGGTCGCTCATACTTCAAGCTATGCAAGGCAGCCAAGGGCTCATTTGTCGAGTTCAAGGCTGACTCTGATCTGTGCCTGAATCCATTCACCTTCATCGACAACCTCGAGGAGGAAATGGACATCATCAAGGCGATGATCGCCAAGATGGCAGCCCCCGACGAGCCGTTGGGGGCGTATGCGATGTCCCGTCTCGAAGAGGCGATCACCAGCGTCTATCAAAAGTATGGCCGCAACGCGTCCGTCAAGGCGGTGGCCGAGTTCTGCCTGCAGCAGCCCGACGAAGACACCCAGCGCCTTGGCCGCCAGCTTTATCCGTTCGCCGGCGGCGCCTACACTCGATGGTTCGAGGGCGAAAACAACCTGGACATGAACAACGCTTTCGTTGTTCTGGAGCTCAGCGACCTGAAGGGTCGGAAGGCGCTCCAGCAGGTTGTGCTGCTTCAGTTGATGTCGCGCATCAACTACGACATGTTCCTCACACGTGGTCGGAAGAAGATCCTGATCATTGATGAGGCCTGGGAACTGCTCGACGACCCGGTCATGGGCAAGGCAATGGAGGCCCTCTATCGCAAGGCGCGAAAAGAGAAGGGCGCCGTGCTGATCGTCACGCAATCGATTGAAGACCTCTACAACTCGCCGAACGCTCGCGCTATTGCCGCCAACTCGGCATGGCAGTTCATCCTGAAGCAGAACAGCGAGTCGATTGACGGTGCGATCGCAGGCGGGCACTTCAAGATCGAACCCTACGGTGCGCATATGCTCAAGACTGTGCATACGATTCCCGGAAAGTATTCGGAAGTCATGGTGAAGCAGAGCGAAAGCCAGTGGGGCATTTTCCGGCTGACTGTTGACCGCTTCACACAGGTCCTGTTCTCAACCAAGGATGACGAGCGCGACGCCATCTTTGATGCCATTGACCGCGGGGATAGTGTCGTCGACGCAGTCCATCGCTTTATCGACCAGGAAGCAGCAGCCGAGGACGCGCTCCTGGCCGCGTAGCGGATACGACACGTATCCTCGGAGGAATGCCCGCATTCGCGGGCATTCCTCTTTTCTCTTCGCACTTCAATCCATTTGCCGTATCGGTACGTGTTATGCTTCGGCAATTACCAGATGAGCGAGATTCTGGCCGCTGGGCCATCGCGCTTCCCGCGGAACATTTCTTTTACCCGAGCACACCATGACCCAAGACACCGACACCACTGCTCAACCCACTCCGCCGTCCTCTGCTACCCCGAGCCGCTCGCCTGATCAAGGGGGCGTGTCGCTCCTGACGACAATCATCGTTGCCGCGCTGTTTTCGGCGTTCTCCAGTGTCCTGAGCTGGAGCTTCGCTACGGGCGATCGCGTTCAAGCGACGCCGGTGGTCATGGTTGATGGGGCAAAGCTGGTGGAGCTCCAAGCGAAGGCGGCGCTCTCGAAGCCCGGGATGACCGTCGAACAGGCGGAATCTCAGGGCAAAGAATTCGTGCAACAACTGAACAACGCGCTGTCGGAGTACACCCAGGCCGGCATCATCGTCGTCAACTCCTCTGTCGTGCTGAACAGGCCCGGCAGCGTGGATGTGACTGCAGCAGTCGCGCAGAAGCTCGGAATCAAGTTCGAGTGACCTCATGCGATTCCACTACCCGATCCATCAGTATCTCGATCGCATTCGGCTCGGGATGAAGGACCAGAACCGCATTCGGTTCCTTCGTGCCTCGCTGCTATGGACTGTATTGAGCTTCCTCGTGGCTTTGGCCGCCGTCACCGAGTTCCGCAAGCACTACCAGATTGGGCTCGACCTTACACCGATCCGATGCATGCCTGAGCGGCTGTATTGGGTGAAGCTTGGCGCCCCGAAGTCTGTCCAACGCGGAGACATCATCGCGTTCATCGCCCCCAAGGGGCTGATGCTCGAACCCTTCAACGGAAAAATGATCGCCAAGCAGGTAGCCGGCCTTCCGGGCGACACGGTCCGGGTGACGAACGACCGAGCATATGTGAACGGAAAGTACATAGGGGACCTAGTGCTCAACCAGAAGCTCGGCCGTGGTCCGGGAGCTTTTGACCGGGAGGAGGTTGTACCTCCTGGAAAGCTCTTCGTGATCGGAACGCTTCCGCGTAGCTATGACGGCCGTTACTGGGGCTTTCTGGACCAACGGTCGTTGGTTGGCTCTGTGACGCCGCTCATCTGATCCACACGTGACTACAGCCAACTGCTACGGGTCAAGAATGACAAAGACACTCCTCGTACTGGCACTGCTCTCCCTCACCTTTGGAGCCGCGCAAGCCAGGGAAGACGACGGTACACCGACTCGCTTCCTTGAACGGAAAGCGGAAGGGTGGTTCTGGTACCAAGATCCGAAGGATGAGATCCCTCCCGAGCCGCCGGCACAGCAGCCACCCGCTCCACCGAAGAAGCAGGATACCGCCCAACCAAAAAAGCCTGAGAAGGCTCAGGACGAGCCATTCTCTGTGGAATGGCTCCGCGCAAGCATGCCTAAGCTCCTCGACGCCGCGATCAATGATCCGACAAAAGAGAACGTCGAGGCGTACTTGTACGCGCAGCGGGTCGCCATGGACAAATCTCAGCGCTATGCGGAGATGACACAGCGAGTGGTCGCCGCCGATCCCTTCCTAGACGAGAACAACCGCGTACCGATTGCCGCTTACACCAAGGCGTTCTTCCTGCGGCAGCTTGGTCAAGGTACCTCCGAAGCGCTCAAGCACATTGCAAAGGTTGGCGGCCTTTGGGTCTTCTTTGACTCGAAATGTGAGTACTGCCGGCCCCAGGCCAATAGTGTCCAGGAGATCGGCAAGAAGTACGGATTCATCACCAAGTTCATCTCGATGGATGGCAGGCCATTGCCGAATGTTCCAACGTTCGTGAACGACAACGGCCACGCCAAGCTCCTAAACCTCCGCCTGACGCCCACGACAGTTCTGGTGGTTCCGCCCAACAACTACTTCGTGGTCTCGCAGGGAATGATGGCTCAGGACCAGCTTGAACAGCGAATCATCATCGCCGCTGAATCGAACAACCTGTTGCCACCCGACCTGGCCGCGAAGATCCGGACTTACGACCGCGGTGTTCTGTCCAACGAGGACATGAAGAAGGGCGCTGGCGATGACCCGAAAGCCTGGGTGAAGTATCTGAAAGACCGCCTTGACGGGCGCTACTAATGCGGAGCACCACCATGAAACTGAATCTCAAGCGGATCGTCGTCACGCTATCGTTGATGACTTGGCTTCTCGGGCTCCCCGGTGCCGCGCATGCGGGGCTGCAAGACGCTCTTGACGGCATGTTTATGTCGAACAGCACCACACCCTCATCGTTCACCAACCAGTCCCGAGGCGGCCTGGTCGGCGGCGGCGCATCGGTGCGCATGCCCATCCGGAACATCAACCTCATCGCGTTCGATCCTCCGCGCATCTCTGCCGGGTGTGGCGGCATCGACCTCTTTGGTGGTTCGTTCTCCTTCATCAACGCTGATCAGCTCGTTGCGCTGTTCCGCCAGATCGCCGCGAACGCCGTCGGCGTCGCATTCAAGGCCGCGATCGATGCGATCAACCCGGCCCTGGGCAAGCTGATGCAGGACTTCCAGAACAAGATCGCGGCCCTGAACTCGATGATGAAAAATACGTGCTCGCTGGCCACCACGATTATGGACAAGTCCGGCGCCAGTGATGCGATCCGTAGTTTTGTCGGTCAGAAGATTGCCCCCGAAGTGGAGACTGCCTCTGGCGCGATCACTGACTTCTTTGCGGGAATCAACAGCTTTCTGCCGGAACCGAACTCCGGCACGCGAGCAGCTGCGGCCAGCGGCAAAGCTCCTGAACTGGGGAACATGACATGGAAGGCGTTGAAATCGAGCAAGGCCGGAGAAATGCTCGGGAATCCTTCGACAGCCGAAACTAATCCGGACGGTGCGAATGAGATCGTCATGAGTCTCGTGGGTGCGGTGGTCGTTGGACCAGAAAACGACTCAGACCAGACGAACCCGGACGGCAGCGTGCAAGTCGACAACGGTCGCTACTGGTCGCCGACTCTGCGTCTCCCCGACCTGCGCGACGGCAATATGGGCGGTGAGAAGCCTGTCTACGTCCTTCGCTGCCAAGATGGCTATGACGAAGGCAGCTGCCGGAGGATTTCCCGGGCTTCGATCAACTTCAGCGGCGTCCGTGGCTACGTCTATACGATGCTTCTTGGAGATGCTACGGGTGCGACCACCACGGCAGATTCGATCGTCGGAAAGCTGATCTTCTGCTCTGGCAATGCCTGCAACTTCACCAGCCAGCAGAAGACGTTCATCGGCCTCGTGAGTGCACCGGTGCTTGGGATGATGAAGAAGGTTCAAGCAATGCCGGGCGCCGCGGATCACATCGCAAGGCAGATGGCTCCCGTCATCATCAACGAGATCACCATCAAGTTTGCCGAGTCCGCGCTTGTTGCTGCTCAGGCGGCCTTCGGTGGGACCAAGTACACGGCCGATGAGCGCGTATTGAAGGCGCAGAGCGACCTGCTGCACGAGGTGATTGACATGCGTCGTGCCGCAACCGAACAACTGCCTGCCATCAATGAGGCAATTGCCTACACGAAAGCCATCAACCAGGACAATCCGGCCGTCTTCGTGAAGCCGGAAATCCGATAAGGGACTGCTATGCTCGACTTCAATATTTACGTCGTCGGCGACCCGAGCTCGTTCTATGCCGCACTGAACGCGGTGGCCATGATCTTCAACCAGCAGGGCTTCCTGAACAGCACGTTTCTGGTTGGCGGGCTTGTGGCACTGATCTCCGGCATCCTGTACATGATCGGCAAGCAGAGCGATGGGCCAGTCCCCGGCGCCATGGGGCCGGTCAGCGCGTTGTTTGGCTTCTTTGCCGTGGTCTGGACCACCACCATACCTACCTCCGTGCTGGTCAATGACATCTACACAGGAAACGTGGCGAGGGTCGACAATGTGCCGATGATCCTCTCGCTGCCCGCAAGCGCCTTCACAACGGCAAGTCACAAGCTCTTCCAACTGTCCAATACCGCCTTTCAAAGCGTGAACGGTAGCTATATGGCGGTCACATCGGATGGATTTGTGACGCCGCTCAAGCTCCTGTACTCATTGCGCAGGGGCTTTGACAATGCTGACGTGTTCTTGTCTGCCAGCATTCGGACATTCATCCTGGACTGCACGCCGAACGCGACCTCGTTCTCAATGGACGCGATGAAATCAAGCGCCAACTCGCTGAACTACATCCTGACCCATGCGCGCGACAACGGCATCACTACTTACTGGAACACTGCGAATCCGCAAGGCCAGTCCCTCTCCTGCAACGAGTCTGCAGCACTTATCTCGCAGGACGCCAACGTCCGGTTCCTCAATGGGACCAACCGCGGCCTCAAGGAGCTGATCAACAAGAACATGAAGGAGAAGAGCCCCACGGGCAACGCGTGGGGCCAAAGCGATGTCGAGGACGTGTTGCAGAACGTGCTACCTGGCGGGTGGAAGACGGCAACGGACACACTAGGCATGGCCCAGAGTTCGCGCGACTTCATGATCAACGCTCTGACGTACAACACGATCGCGAACACTTTCAACTGCATGTCGAGCAACACTGATCAGGGAAGTTTCAATCAGTGCAATGTTCAGTTGACCCAGGCGTTCGAGCAGAGCCGAACTGACTCTGCAGCCGCCGGCTCGTTCTTCTCCAAGACCATGATGCCGGCGATGGTGTTCATGCAGCTGATGTTCTTCAGCTTCGCGCCATTGGTCATCATCTACGGCGTAATGAAGGGCGGCGGCGCACTTGGCATGTACATCAAGTACCTCCTGTTCGGAATCTGGACGTCGAGCTGGCTGCCGTTCTCGGCAGTGATCCAGATGTATATCCAGAACGACGTTGCCGAGAAGCTGTCCCAGATTGATTCCGGGATGCTGACTCTTTCAAACTTCCCGGCTATCTACTACGACATCCTGGCCACTCGACTGTCGGTGGCGTCTGACATGCTTGCGGCGACGCCACTGGTTTCGCTCGCCATGCTGACGGGCACAGCTATGTCAATGGCTTCACTGGCTGGACGGTGGTCAGGTCGCGACCATGTTGACGAGAAGCAGACAAGTCCTGACATCGTGCGTAATGGGCCCATCACAGACGTCGGCGCAGCCACTCAATCTAGTGCAGCGATCACCGGGAATCCGCTGTCTGGAATGACACGCGCAGATGCTGCTCTTCGCGCTCACAGCGCAGGCCAGATGCTGGACAACAACGTTTCCAGTGCTCGTGCGGACGTGCAATCGACTAAGGCCGAAGCGGCAGCATCGTTCGAGAAGATGATGAGCTATATGAAGGCTCATTCGAGCGGCTTTAAGTCCAGCGAATCCGATATCACAGCGATGAGTAAGGACTATGGAAGTCGTGCCTCCAAGGTGCAGGAGGCCGCCGAGAGCGCGATGGATTCGCATAAGTTCTCGGCAGAGGAGAAATCAGCATTCCAAGCTGCGATCACCGCAAGCGCCGGATTCAAGAGCCCATTTGGCGGCGTAGAGGCATCGGCACAAGCCGCAGCGACTGCCACGAAAGGTCGAGTCAGCGCCCAGGATTTCTCAAAGACGATGACGCAAAGGGTGAATACTGACCAGTCCTGGACCGACAGCATTACCAATCGTGCCCAGAATTCCATGGATCGGTACTCTGGCGAGGACACGAAGACCGCGCAGGGCCTCTCAGCGTCCCTTCGTCAGTCTACTGCTCGCGTCCAGTCCGCAGAGCAGCGCTACCAGGAAGCAGTAAGCATGAAGACATCGATGGATACGAGCTTCTCGGTCCGTGACCAGGAGCTTGGTCCGATGACTATGGCGAATCCCGCCGTCCAAAACGAGCTTCAAAAGATGAACGACAGCGCGATGCCGAACGTCCCCGGCTACCAGGCGAAGCTTGCCCAGCATCAGAATCGCGTCCAGAGGGCCGGCAACATCAGCGGAGCAGGATATGTCGCGATATTCAACGCTCTAGTGGACACGAATCAGTTCCAGGCGGCATCCAAGATCATGTCGATGCTTAGCGGTATAAACGGGCCAACCAATTTCTCCCCTAACGCCAACCAGGGAGTAGCCCCGGCTGCGGCGGCTGTTGCTTCCGATCCGGCTGCGGGTAACTTGTCACTCAAGGACCCTCATGTGCTGCAACAGGGCGGTGCCGGTGCAGGCCATGCCCCGGACGCGTCTGGCCGCGCCACCGCGGCATCCGGCCCGAGCACGACGGCCATTCACGGTGGCACCCCTCCTCGGAACCCCGGCAATGGAGCCGCTGCCGGCAGCGGGCCAGCTGCACCTGCGTCAGGCCCGGGAGACCTCCAAGCGCGGTTGGATCGCCTCACGAACAACTCGCTCCCGAACTTTGAAGCGGACAAGCAGAAGATTGCAGACGGCACCGCCGGAGTCGGCCAAGGAATTGCCGACCAGAAGGAAGCAGTGCAATCGGCCTCGGCTGTGATCTCGCCCGAGCAGGTGCGAGACACGTTCCATCGTGAAGTGGGTACCGTGAAGAGCGGTTTCGCGGGAGCAGGTATGGCGTGGGGTGACTTTGAGAAGGCCCACCCCTATATGGCCGCCGGCATCGAAGCCGGTGTCACCATGCTACCCGTGATGCGCGCCGCCGGCGGACTCAAGAAGCTTTACGACGTCTCTGCAGCCGCAAAGAAGGGGTGGCAAGGCGTTCAAGCAGCGAAGGCCGGTGTCTCGACTGCCGCGAAGGAGATGGCAAGATTGGAGAGCGCTTTCAAGTCTCCGAACGGCGCATTGCTCGGTGGCAAGAAGGCCCTTGATGCTCGACAAGTTGCGAACCTTGGCTTCAAGAGCACTGACGACTTCCTGGAGGCCTATGGGAAGGCCGGCGCCAATGTCATCAAAGCTGAGAAGGATCTTCTGCGTTCGGCCGAGACATACTCCCAGAAGTTTGGCGCATCGGTTGGTAAGGATGGGCTTCCGGGCGACGCTACTTTCGGGTTCGTCGCGCAGAACGCTACACGGCAGGCCGTGGCCACCGGGAAAGCGGCAGGCGGTGCTGGTCTCCTCGAGCTCTCAAAGTACGAGGCGAACATCCACCGGCAAGAGGTCATGCATAACCAGGAGATGGAGGACCTGCGCCGAGGCGTGCGTGGTCGATAGACCCCTGTACGTCACTGAAGGATTGGAAACAGCCCCGGAATCCGGGGCTTTTCTTTGAGCAACCGATAGTCAGATGGATCTGGGATTGGCGGGTATGGACGACGAGATAAGGGGCCTAATGAAGATCAAGCGGATTGGCCTCTCCGATCGCGGCGTGCTCGCGATCCAGGCCGCCTTGATTGCGCGGCAGAAACGCATTGCAGAGGGAAGTGAATGGCCCGCCGAGACATTTGCCGATCAACTGACAGGGTTCTTGGTCGCGGAGCGCCTGGTGCCGGTTCATGTAGCGCCGGATGATCTCAGGAGAGAGATCGCAAACCGTACTGGCGGGGGTGGTGCCTATTGAGACTGTTCAGGCCCAGCAATCAAATCATGGGAAGTTGAAGCATCAGGATCTGGGCTGGCGAGCAGCTACCATCGGCGCCGCTCGCCAAGGCCAGTGTTCAGCCGGTCATGGCCTTCGAGACCATGCCATTTGCAAGCTTGAAGAAGAGCTCCTGGTCGCCGTTCGTGCTGTCGGGCGTGATGACATAGCGACCACCGATCGCAATAGACGGCGTCGCATCGATCCGGTACCGGATGAGCTTGTTGAATGCGGCCTGGACTGTAGCGGGGTTCACGTTCTTCCATGCAGCATCAAACCCCTGCAAATGGGATGACGAGGCAATGAAGCTCCAAGTCTTGCCGTCACTCACCGGCATACCGCGGTCCTGAATAGCGGAGTAGGCGTAGCTCAAGAACGCAGGAAGGTACGTGGCATTCAAAGCCTTGGCCGCATAGAAGGCCCTCGCAGCGATGACGGTGTCACGATGTGCCTCGACAACCGGCACAAACTCCGCACTCCAGCCCTTAGGTAGCGACAGTGCCCACTTCGCAATCTGCTCGTGGTACGCGGCGCAAACAGGGCAAGTCAGAGAGATGAAGATCAGGACCTTCTTACTGTCCTCCGCTTCCCGCGGGACTTCCCTATAGGGCAGCTGCGGTGCCGACGTCCCCTGTGACGACTCCTGTGCCAGCGTCGTCAGCGGCAGGCCGAACAACGCGACGGCCATTGAAGAAAAGGAGCGACGGTTCATTGAAATCTTCCTCTGTAAGGTGCTTGTGTTCAATATATAGGTCAAAGAGTGAGCAACTGGTCCGCTCTTGGCGCCATCGCGTCTCCATCTCTTTCGCCAGATCTGCCGACACCTTGCCGGTGGTGATGAAGTACCGGACCAATTCCGGAGCGCCCTGGGTGTAACCAACTGCCCGGATCACCTCCCGTGCGGTACAGATCCCTTCTTCGACGAGGATCTGTCCGAGCCGCCGAACCTTGCCACCCTTACGGAGCTCGATCTGCCGTACGGCCGCTGCATACGCCTCCTCAGGCGTGATATATCCGAGCTCCACGAGAACTTGACCGACGCGCTTCGTCTCAGGCGCCAACGCTTCGGCCCGATCAAGCTGCATGGCCTTCTCGATGGAGGTCAAACCGGCTGCGGCCATGCGCGTCACGGCTTGCGCCATGGTTTCGAACTGCGATTGGCGCATGGCTGCATTGAAAACCGCCATCTCCCCGCTCATCGCGAGCATTGCCGCTCGCACCGCAGCATCGGCCCGAATCAACTCCATAACCGGCATCCGGCCCTCATAGTCGGTCTCCTGTACGCCTGCGGGGAATTTGAGACCGGCGTGATGGATACCGGCAACCTCCATCCAGTCCACTTCGGCTTCGGTCGGAGCTCGGGTCCCTCTCTCCGGATCTGGCAGCAGAATTTCCACGAGCCGTTGGGAGAGGACACCGCGGAGAGCATCGGCCAGCGTCTGAACGTCCACACCCATATCGAGTAGACGTGTGATCGCCATCGCCGAGTTATTCGCGTGAACGGTAGCAACCACCAGGTGCCCGGTGTTTGCTGCCTGGATGGCAATCATCGCGGTCTCGACGTCGCGAATCTCACCAACCAGAATGACGTGCGGGGCTTGGCGGAGTGCTGCACGCAACCCCTCGGCAAACGAGATGTGCTGATTGATGTTGACCTGTGTGAGCCCAGGGAGGACCTTCTCGACGGGCTGCTCGAGCGTCAGGATGTTCCGCTTCCCATTGTTGAGATGCTGAAGTCCGGCATACAGAGTTGTGCTCTTCCCCGACCCCGTGGGGCCACAGACGAGAAAAAGCCCATTCGGCTCTTGCAGGATGTCCTGTAAGCAAGACCGTGCCATCGGCGTCATCTCAATCTCGTCGAGACTCGCAACGGAGGCAGTATTGTCCATCAGGCGACAAACGATCTTTTGTCCGGTCAGTGTCGGCAGGATCGACACCCGAACATCAACCGCCCGGTCAGGAAACTTGAGTCTTAGACGCCCATCCAGTGGCTTATGACGATCCGAGGCGGCAATGTTGGCACGCGCCCGGAGCTTCTCGTCGAGTTGCTTAGCGAGGTTGTGATCAATGTGGTCGACCCAGTGCAGCGAACCAGAGATGCCATACTGAATTGTGGTGCCCTCTGCTTCGTACAACATGTGAACGTCGGCAGCACGTCTTACTGCGGCCCTGGAGAACATGTCGTTCAGGTATTCCGCCGCCGCACGATCATGCGTCCCGGTATTGAAGAATAGGTCTGGTTCTCTCATTGTGATTACTTCCCGCAGTCGAGTGTCGGGCCGTAGAACAGCCGGCCAAGGAATCTCTGGGTTGTGTTGTCCGCCGTGATACTCCAACTGATCAAACGCAGCCGGCTATCCTGGCTCAGAAAGTTCTGCCCGCCCCAGCGCACCGCATCGAATGCGATCCGCACCGGCCCGGCCGAGCGGTAGACGCGCTCGCACGGTTCCGGCGCGATCGCTGAGTACACCACCCAGCCCACGACCATCGCAGCAAAGGCGCCGCCAAACATCTGCTTCATCGATTTACTCCGTGCAAGTTCTTCCACACCTTATTGATGTAGCGTATCTGGGCATCGTCGTCCTTGGAGTACTTGCCCGTGTTGTACGCGCCAACTGCCTTCCAGGTCCTGCCGTACTTGTACATCCCGTCAGCGAGCACCCAGGCGCCTACGTTCACGTTCACGCATGGCTCAAGCAGCCTTTCCCGATCGATCCCGAACTTCTTCAGTTCTGGCAGCCAGATCGAGCTGACCATCATGAGGCCCATGAACTCCCAACCCTCCTTGCTTGTTCGAACCAGATTGGGGTCGAACGAGGCGTTCTCCGTCTTTGCAATAGCGCGCAGCAATGACTCATCGACGGAGTACCGCTTAGCCGCCTCCTTGAAGCAATACCCCCAGCTTTGCAGGCTCACGGAGGCCAGGATGGCGAAGGCCAGTAGCTTTTTCATGGCTCGAATCATACAATACACGTATCAATACGCCAATAGTATCCCAATGCGAAATCTCGTGCTTTGCGCGCTAACTGCCGCTATGTGGGGCGCATTCGCCACCGCGGCACATGCTTCGGACATTCCCACCGGTAAGCCGGGGCAGGAGGAAGCCACTCCGCGCGTGGCAGGGGGCGCCAAGCCGTCATCCCTTCCGAGTGACACTGCCTCCATTGACATCACCGCGAAGCTCGACGATCTCCTCGCTACGGCGAAAGAGACGAGTGAAGTGATGCGTCTCTATGCCAGCTGGCAAGCTGGTAATCGCGAGGCGGTGCCTGAGATATTTGCATTAGCCAAAAATGGCAACGCCCGCGCACAGAACCTCGCGGGGTTCATGCTCGACAATGGGCAGGGTGTGAAGCAGGATTCCAAGGCCGCAGCAGCATACTTCCAACGGTCCGCGGAGAGCGTTCCGCTGGCCAAGTACAACCTCGGGGTGCTGACGTACTACGGAAGGGGTGTAAGAAAAGACGAGGCAAGGGCAATGGAGCTCTTCAAGGGCTCCGCAATTAAGGCCGGCGTCGAACAGGCGAGTGTTCAGCTCGCCATCTACTACCTGAAGAACAAGAACGAGGACGAAGCGTATAAGTGGGCGAATGAAGGGGCGAACCGCGGCAACGTCAAGGCCTTCTACCTGCTCGGTAGGATTCTGTACCAGCGGGGCCAGTACCAGTCCGCCGCCTCGTGGATACAGAAGGCCGCTAATGCATCCGAACCGAATGCGCCAGCAATCCTGTCGCTCATGTACCGCGACGGGAAGGGAGTAGGGCAGAGCAAGATGATGTCCGCGGCCTGGTGGATGATCTATGGCGCCCTGAATCGGCGCCAGACTGGAGGCAGCCTTGTTTCCTCCTCCTCATTCGACCTGGATGAAACGGAACAACGGCAGGCGCTAGGCTTTGCAAACAACTGGTTGGCTACGCATGGCGCAGACAAGCGTATCAGCTATCAAAAGACACTTTTGCAGACAAACTAGAGCCTTCCGCCCAAGAAAAAAGGCCCTGCGATCTGAACGATCCAGGGCCTTGAGTTTTAGCGCGAGCCTCACGGCTGGCAGTGCATCAGCCACAACTACCGATGTGACCACACGCTTGGCATTTGCTGCACCCATCGACGCGATGGAGTTCGTGAGCGCCACATTCCGGGCACTTCTTTCCGAGTCCTGCCCCGATCGATTGACCCAGGCTCACCACGGTCCCGCTGTCAGAAGTGACTTCGTCGAAAGCAAGCGCTGCGTCGGTTTTCGACAGGCGTCTGGCGAGTTCCGCTGCCGGTACCTGACTACCGTCCTCGGCAAGGAAGCCGCGTTTTTTCAGAATGGACTGCAGGGCGTATCCGATCGCTGCGACCTCCGAATCGTGGTGCAGCGGCACCTTCGATCCATCAGCCCGCGTCAAATGCCCATAGCGCACCGCACCCTTGTCCCAGATGACTTCCCGGAGGTTTGCGACTGCCTTCGCTACCGAACCACCGGATCGTGCCACCATCGAGAGCATCCGCATGTTGGCAGAGATCCATTGTTGGCCGTCATTCCGCTGGCCCGCCGGCATGAAGAATTCCACCGGTCGTTCGATCTCCGCCTCCTCACCATCAACGATGCCTTTGACGCGCATGAAGTTCACCGTGAGATATACGGTGTTCGCCCCCTCATAGGTAAAATACTCAACCTTTGAAGTGACACCCTCCAGTTCGCCGGTAGGCCGGCTGTCGAAGGGCATGCGCAACGGATCGTCCGCGATGGGCGTGGGCGTCGGGCTTGGACTCGGCGATGCAGGAGCCTCCACCGACAGCACGGCACCGAGCACGGAGTTAGGCCGATAGGTCGCCAGTCCTTTCAAACCCGCCTTCCACGCATCCAGGTACAGATTCTGGAAATCCGCGTAAGGGTAGTCTTCAGGTACGTTGACCGTCTTGCTGATGCTGGTGTCGATGTACGGCTGAACCGCTTCCAGCATTCGCATATGGTCGATCGCAGGCATTTCCAGCGCCGTCACGAAGCATTCTGGCAGGTTCACAACATCCCCACCAAGATGCCGATAGAGGCGGTACGCATGATCAGCTACTTCAAACGTCTGATAGCTGTTGTCCGGCATACGCTTCTTGCGGTTGTACGTCCAGGAGAATGCAGGTTCGATGCCATTCGAGGCGTTATCAGCAAACGCGAGGGTGATAGTCCCCGTGGGTGCAATCGACAGCAAGTGCGAGTTGCGAATGCCGTGCTCCTGGATCAGATCTCGAACATCCTGGGGCAGGCGCTTTGCGAAGCCGCTCTCGAGGTACTTCTCTTTGTCGAGGAGCGGGAACGAACCCTTTTCGACAGCGAGCGCTACCGAAGCTGCGTAAGCGGCGTCGCGCATCGACTCCGAGATTGACGCAGCCAGCTCGCGTCCCGCATCGGAATCGTATCGAACTCCCAGCATCACGAGTGCACTTCCCAGGCCCAAGAACCCAAGGCCGATGCGTCGCTTCGACATGGCTTCGTCCCGCTGTTTCGGAAGCGGCCAGAACGTGGCGTCAAGTACGAGATCCAGCATTCGGATTCCCGTGGCCACGAGAGCCCTGAAGCCTTCGAAGTCGAAGTGTGCTTCGGGCCCGAAGGCGTTCCGCACGAACTTCGTAAGGTTGACCGAGCCCAGGCAGCAGCAACCGTAAGACGGCAAGGGCTGCTCCGCGCAAGGATTCGTTGCCTCAATCTGCTCGCAGTAGTAGAGGTTGTTGTCAGAGTTCATCCGGTCAAGGAAGAGAACCCCAGGCTCGGCGTGGTCATAGGTCGACTTCATGACCTGGTCCCACAGCTCCCGCGCGCTCACTTTTCGATACACCCACGTCCCGTCATCCCGACGGTACGATTCCGCCGTCAGCACTTCCGGATGGGGCTCTGCATTGTGCCAAAGTTCGATTTCCTCGCCGACTTCGACGGCACGCATAAATGCGTCAGTGACCCCGATCGAAATGTTGAAGTTGGTCAGTTCGCCCTTGTCCTTCGCGTGGATGAATTGCTCGATATCTGGGTGGTCGCAACGCAGCACACCCATCTGAGCTCCGCGGCGAGCACCGGCAGACTCGACCGTCGCACACGACGAATCGAAGACCTTCATAAAGGAGACCGGGCCGGAAGCTCGGGAGAACGTGCCTCGCACCAACGCACCGTTCGGACGGATGTCGCCAAATGCATAGCCGACACCGCCACCGCGCCGCATGGTTTCAGCGGCCTCGGCCACCGCGGTGTAAATCCCGGGCTTACCATCTTTGGCCTCGGATACCGAGTCGCCAACCGGTTGCACAAAGCAGTTGATTAGTGTCGCCTGGATATCGGTGCCGGCTGCAGAGTTGATGCGACCCGCCGGAACGAAACCCGATTCAAGCGCGTCGAGGAACTGGACTTCGAACTCGGCTCGGTTCTCTGGTCGCTCCATACTGGCTAGCGCCTTTGCGACACGGCGCCGGACATCCGCGACAGTCTTCTCGCCACCCTTGGCGTACTTTTCCAAGAGGATCTCACCCGAAATTTCCTGGGCCGGCAGGATGCCGAACATCTTTTCATTTGCGTTCATGATGATTGCTCCAAAGTGGATTGACTAAAAATTCGGTGGCGGATCGTCCGCCCCGTCCTTGCAATAAGGGGATGGAACTCAGCCACAAGTAAAAAAGCCCTCCCGCGATGACGGGAGGGCTGCGTTTCACAAGCACTGGCGAATCAAGCTGCTGGCGGCATTCAAAGGAAGTACCCCGATGGGAAAGATCCTTCCTTGCCATGTGGGGCCTCTCGCGAGGCCATGACCGGCTCCTCACTCGGTCTAGCCTCGACATCGCGCCCTTCATCCGCGGCGCCCGTTGGGGCCGATTCTTCCGACGTGCTTGCCTCTGGGATGGGGTCAACCCGTAACGCATGCTTCTCGCAGCCAGGCCTCTGAGGATTGATAAAGACCGACTCAACGCAGCTGACGCCGGATTGCGCGGCTGCGTGGCCGGGCTGGCACCAGAGCATTCCTTCCATACCTCTGACGTTTGCACGAACCGCCGCCTTACAGTTGCCGCACCGGCGGCCTTCGATGGTGTCCATAGGGATTACTTGTTGTCTCGACTGTGGGATATGAGCAGCACCCGAACACATGCTCATAGGTAGTGCATCATCGCCAGACTGACGCCGGCCAGATACAACGGCCAGGATCGAAGGGACTGCACGAGATCGGTCGAAGAGGGCCAGCACGAGAGCAGTTGCGCTGACAGACCGGCCCAGATGAGTAAATCCCACTGCTCGAAGCTCCACGCTTCAGCAACACGCGCCTTCGCAATCAGCCAAACGACAGGCAGTCCCAGCAGCGGCGCGAGACATGTAGGGGCGGCATTGAACCACCGCAAATTCTCGAACGTGACTGATCCCAGCGCGATCCGACCATCCGGCTGCCGCGTCGGGAAGAGGCTCATGGAGACCGGCTTTGCCCCTGTCATGGCCCCCACCAGGAGGTGAAGCAGCTCATGGATCAGCGTTCCCGGCAGCACACAAAACGAGAACACGGCCAAGCGGCCCGATCCGGCCTTCATCACCAAAGCTCCCACTGTCGCTGGCACCAGATAGGCGAGGGCGGTCAAATCCTCATGTGTCATTAACGCAACCTATTCGTCACATTTGCGACGCGTAATCCACATTTTTGCGCGCTAACGGTTTTCACGGTGAAAACAGTCATTCCTTGCCGACTGTCTGCACGGCCCCTTGCAAATGCAATGACGACGCATCAGAATACATAACATTTACGCTTACCTTCAGTGTATCGCAAATGAACGAAAAGATTGCATGTCATACGCTGGCTGGTCGTGCAGCTATCTCAGCCGGTGTCGCAGCTCTCCTCTCACTGGTTTGTACGCACGCTCTGGCTGCGGCCCCGAAGGATGTTCTGTTTGCAGCGATCAGGAGCGGGCAAGCCTCTGAAATCCTAAATGGTCCCGTTGCTGAAAACTGGCAAGCGAAGAGCCATTCAACAGCCCCCGTATTGATGTCGGCGAAAGTAGTGAAACGCTACAAGGGCGAGTGCGCCCGCTTGAGCGTGACCATGCGGCAGGAGCACGTCCCGCTCAAAGACGGTGGCGCAGCTCCACTCGAGTTCTCATATGAACTGAATCTCTGCACCGATGGCTCGCCCCCCGCAGAGACTGTCGATTGGTCTGCGGTTCCGCAAGAAACACCAGAGAGATTGCGGGGCCAACTCCGATGAGCCTCGCGGCGACTCAGGAATCTACGCGGGCACAGCCCCGCCAGTTCTTCAGGCTTGGGAACCTACTATGAACAACGCTTGGAATACTCCTTGGGGAAGACGCGTGCTATCCGTCATTCTGGGGCTTATTGGTTTCTTATTCGTAGCTGCCCCGCTCGAGGCTGCGGAATGTCGACGGGTGGGCGAAGTCTGCGTTGAAGGCGGCGGCGTTCGCAACATCGGCGGTACCGATGTGTACCGCGACTGCTGGCGCTATCGGGATACGTTCGAGTGCAAGAAGCCGGAGTCGATTGACTATTGCGCTCCCTTCTACAACCTAGCTGGATGCTGGCAAACGTCAACCAAGTGCATCGCCGCTGCTTGGGACGGTACATGTCTGACTGAGCAGCGAACCTATCGGTGCGACGACCCGTCGATGCCGCCTCCGCCGAACACGGTTGTTCTGGACAAGACATACACGATTACTAAAGACGCGCTGGACACAAAACAGTGCGACCCGTATTCCACGAACCCACTCTGTACTCTCGCATCGCACAAGTGCGTGGAGCCGGCGGAAACCCGAGTCATCAATGGGCTGCCGGTCTACAAGTCGTGCTGGAGATGGCAAGACGACTACGCCTGTATTGACCCCACTCCCAAGAACGACTGCCAGGAGTACATCGACAAGGGATGCAAGAAGCTTGACGAAGTGTGCATCGAAAGCACTGATCCTGTCGGATGCGTGATGAAGCAAATCACATACAAGTGTGTGACCAAGGAAGGCCAGACAACGACAGGCGAGGATTGCAGTGGACGTACCTCGTGCTATGACGGGACCTGCTGGGACACCGGATACCCTGGGGATGACGACTTCGCACGCGTGGTAGCCGGAAAGGAGGCCGCCCGAGAAGCCGGTGTCTATGGTGCGGAGTCGAACAACTTCTTCAAGGGAGTGGCCGAATCGTGCCGGAAGGGCTTCGGTGGATTGAAGAACTGCTGCAAGACCGACCCCGGGGCCAAGTCCAACAACACGATCATGATGCAGGCCGCGGGAGGTGCCGTTAAGTTCGGCGCAAAGTACGCGTTCGACTACATGTACAAGAGTAGCGAATGGATACAGGCCGGCATGAGTGCACTCGGCTACGACGGTATCGAGATGGCATCGAACTTTGGTGCTTCCTTTGGAATGTATGGGGTCTCCTACACGGTCGGGGGAGCGGCCCTCGCCGCCGGTGAGACGACCACAGGCATGTTTGGTCAGACTATCTATGGTCTTGGAAATGGCTTCGCCTTCGACCCGTACTCGTTTGCCGCTGCAATTGCTATCCAGATAGTCATGGAGCTCATGTCGTGCGAGCAGGACGAGATGCAATTGGGCATGCACCGTGGTGCGCACCTCTGCCACTTCGTAGGCTCGTACTGCTCGAATAAGGTGATGGGGGTGTGCCTTGAGACCAAGGAGGCGTATTGCTGCTACAACTCCAAACTGGCAAAGATCATCAATGAGCAAGGCAAACCCCAGATCGGCAAGGGGTGGGGGACTCCAGAGAGTCCGAACTGCGAAGGGTTCACCACCGCCGAGTTCCAGCAGATCGACTTCTCTGCAATCGACATGAGTGAGTTTGTCGGAGACATCATGGCCGCAACTGAGCTGCCGAACATCGACGATATCCAGAAAAGAATGAGCGAGAAGATGAAGGACATCACGACCAACCCGACCATCCCCGTGACCAATCACTAAGCACCCTTTCAGGCCCGGAGCAATCCGGGCATTTTTCTGGAGCAGGCTTATTTTCGTACGTACGGCCGCCTGCCAGCCGCCACCCGCGCCTTAGATGCTCGCGTGCCGCATATCGGTACGTCAGGACATCCTTCAAAGCCTGGCATTCCATCAACATCAGAGGAGTGCAGTATGAAGACCGGAGAATGGGTGGGTGCGGGACACTGGGCCAACCGTTTTTCACATCCGCGCGATTGGGGGAAACCGCTACTGGGCCGCATCCTCGACCCAGCCGATCGCCGTGTTTGGAGCAACTCGTTCGAGTTCCCCGTTGCTTCTCCCGACGGCGCAGCGGTTATGTCGTTGGTATTGAAGCAACAGGCTGCGGGACTGCTCGACGACAAGGTTCCGATCGAGTGGCATTTCGACAACAACCTGCGGATCATCCGTTGGGAGCTTTTGGTCAATTTGCGCACGGCCAAAGATGAGCACATCTACTACAACGCCATCAAATCGCAACGACTTGACGAAATTAACCATCGCCGTACGAAGCGACGCCCACTTAGCGAATTCCTGCCGAACGGGAGCATTCATCTCGCGCACGCATGAGAACACGCACAGCAACTGCCATGCCCCGTGACGAAGTCACGGGGCATTTTCTTTGTGGAACCGCTAAACTTCAGCCATGCTAGTATGTGTACGTGTTGAGTCTCTATATTGCAGATTATCCATAAGGCCATGACCACCGAGAAACTTGGACGGTTGTCGCGTCTTGGCTTCCGATCGCTCCCTGAGTGTTTGCTTTCGGCACCGCGCGAGTACCGCGACTACCTTGAGCCTCTTTACGTCTTGCCGATCCCTGATACGGGACACAACCACTACCTCGTGCTAACACTCACAGAGGTGTGCTTGCTTGATGCCGCACAGCAACAAACGACGCGGTGGAAAGACGCCACTAGGCTGGCAGTTCGGGGGGTAGATGGTCGTGGCGACGGCGTATCCATTGTTATCATCGGGGCGGTCTGGCCGTGGAAAGCATTTCAGCCTGGCGACGAGCTACACCTGTACGGTGAGTTGAAAACGGGCTGGCGAGGCAGCCGCGAGTTGTTGAATCCGCACATTGTTCCGGAGGGCGATCGCGGAAAGATCATCCCCATGTACATGGGCAAGCCGGGGCAGGTGAAGGGGGAAGCTCTTGCAAAAGCGGTGCATGAAGCACTTCCGCGCCTGAATGAGGCCTCCTGTTTGCTGCTGGAGCAGGCTGGCATGCGTGAAACGGATTTCCGGGCTGCTGCCGGCTACCACGATCCGGCAGACCTGCTCAGAGATCTGCACGCGCCGGCGTCAGTGCGGGAAGGTATTGCCGCCGTCCAGGCCGCGCACCGATTGGCCTTGCGCGCTGTTCTGAATAAGGCGATCCGCAATCAATCCCAGAAACCTGTTTCAGGTTCGTCGATCGCCCTCGACCGGGGCAAGGTTGCAGATCTGATTGGCAAGCTTCCGTACGAGCTGACACCCGGGCAGCACAAGGGTATCGATGACATCGTCTCGGATCTGCGCTCGCCATTTCCGATGCGCCGATTACTCTCCGGCGATGTCGGCACCGGCAAATCGGTCACCTACATGGTGCCCGCAGTGGCTGCATATCAGGAGGGTGCCCAAGTAGCCATCATTGCCCCGAGCCAGATCCTCGTTCACCAGCTAGCCAGCGAGCTGCGGGAATTCTTCCCCGGCATCCCCGTCTGCTCGCTCGTGTCTGGCTCGAAACTGGAGGAGGGCATCATCGTTGGAACCACCGCGGTCATCACCGCGGCAAAGGGCGCCTCCCTCATCTTTGACCTGGTAGTTGCTGATGAGCAGCAGCGGTTCTCGGTCGGCCAGAAGAACAGCCTGTTGGCCGACCACACGAATCTGCTAGAGGCAACTGCGACTGCGATACCTCGTACCATGGCGCTGATCCAGTTCGGCGGCACCGCGGTATCGATCCTCCGCGAGTCGCCTGTCAAGAAGAAGATAGTGACCCGGATTGTCCATCGCAAGGATGGGGCTAGACTGTTCGATTTCGTCCACCATCAAATTCGCCAAGGCGGACAGGCCGCGATCATCTACCCGATGGCAGAAGACAGGGGTGATGGCGAAAGGAACTCAGTGGAGGCAGCGTATGTCCGATTCCGCGCAAAGTGGGGCGATCGGGTCGGTATGGTCCACGGCGGCTTAACTGACAGCGACAAGACAGAAGTTATTGCTAAAATGAAGGCCGGCGCCATCGATGTACTTGTTAGTTCAACGGTCATCGAGGTCGGGGTCACGCTACCATCGCTTCGTGTTGTGGTTGTAGTGAATCCTGATCGGTTTGGGTTGTCACCGCTTCACCAACTACGTGGCCGCCTGGCGCGCAAAGGCGGCGAAGGGTACTTCTTCCTGTATCTCCCGGAGGAACCAGACGCCGCTGCCATGGACCGATTGCGGCAACTGGTCGAGTGCAATGACGGATTTGCTCTTGCGGAACGCGATGCCGATCTCCGTGGCTTCGGTGATGTTGACAGCGATGGGGGCGCGCAGACTGGGAGCTCCCGGCTTCTTTTCTGGGGCGTGACCTTGGACCGAAAGGAAATTGAAAGCGGCGCAAGGAATCTAGGCTTGGTTACTGAGTAGCGTATGTGAGAGGGATTGATTGGCTAAGGCAACACCGCTACCGGTCAAGGTGGCGATCTATCATCGGATCATCTCTGGTGACATTTCTCGCGTGGTAGCAAAGGACTTCCGGATCAGCCAGCCGACGGCCCTGAAGTACGCGAACGATGTCATTGAGAAACTTAGGGGGCTCAGCGAGATAGAGTCGACCCCCAGCCTTCGCACATTCCTCGCACGGTCGCTCAAAACCCAGTCCTTTCAGTATGCGGATGCGCCTGATGTCAAGGCCCTGCTGGAACCCATCCTGCAGCCGTACCTCGCCGACGCCGAGAACATCGACTATGCAGAGCGCGAGGGCGCGGATCACGCTTTGTCGACCCGCGTCAGTCCCACCACTTTCGAGCGATTCCAGGTAATTGTCGGACAAATGGCAGTTGAGAGGCCCGACATCACACCGTCTGCGCACTTGCGGGAGATCATTGAGGCTTACTGCGAACAGGGGATCGTTCCTGCTCCGACGGTCTCGATTTCCGACCCGAAACAGGCGCGAGATACCATCGTGAACGCCGTTACGGACCTGCTTCGCGACCTTGGGTACACGGGCTTGTAAGCCGGCTCCTCATTGATACGGCCACCAGAGCCGTACCGTGCCCCGTTCCCCGTCCCAGTTCCATCTCTGTCGCGCATTCCCCCAGCAGAGCGCGTGCCTTCTGTCTCCCTGTCCGTCATCTCCCTGAGCAAGGAACGCCCGCACCTAGCGGACATTCAACTCAACTCAGGAGATCGACATGGATCAAACTCAGCCGCGCGTATCTATGCGCCATCTGCATTTGTACGCGCATTTGCTGCTGGCAGAGGCCAAGCAAAACGGAAAATCGGTCCGACTCGAGTGGGCGAACATCCCCACCGCGTCGATTGGCCCTGATCCGGCAAATCCGGGAGGTCTGGTACTGCGGCTGTCGCAAATGGCAGCGGTCGGTACCGAAGAGGATGCGACCCTACTGCGGGCACTGATCTCTCATGAGATCGTCTGCCACGGCCACCACACGGACTTCACCGTAGTTCCGCCCAGCAATCTCGCGGGTCAACTGGCCAACATCCTTGAAGACCCCCGCGGCGAGCTACTTGGCGCCAAGAAGTTTCCCGGGTCAAAGAAGGTGATACGCGAGGGGATTGAGATTCTGGTCGATCGCAAGGTCTTCCAGGGGCCTCAAGACAGTAGCGATACACCCGCCGCGGTCCTGGCCGGTTGGCTCGTAACTGAATTGCGCTCGGAGCTCCTAGACCAGGACTGCCTTCGTCAATTCGCCACCGACTTCCGGGCCCGTGCCATCAAGCATTTCGGCACGAAGCTGACCGGCCAGGTCAAAGCCGTTGCGTTGCAAGGCGCGACAGCACGCGATACTCAAGGTGCGATTCAAGCTAGCATCCGCATCCTCGAGCTGCTGAAGCTTGCAGCGGATAACAAGCCTGACTCTCAAGGTGGGGAACAACAATCCGGCTCGCCGCAAGACAACCAAGATGCCGGCGATCCCTCCGGGCAGACATCTGGCCAACAAGACTCAGAGGACGGTTCCGAGCCGGGAGGCTATGAACCTTCTCACAATGAGCTGGCCGAGGCCGTCAATGCCGTTCTGACAGCAAGCCCCGGTGACCTGGGCAGCTATGGCAAGGGGCTCGAAGAAGTACTCAGCGAGGCCAACGAAGCGATCCAGGAAGCCCAAAGCGCCGGAGGTAGCAGTCATACGTCAGAGTTGAACGAGCACAGCGCCCCTGCCAATGGTGGCTCATTGGAGAACCGCTCGCGTTTACGTTCTGCTGCGAGGACTACAGCTTCGGCATTGTCCCTGCGGTTGCAGGACCTTCTTGAGGCCTTCGCCGCCGCCACGCGTCGGAGTTGCTCGAGCGGTAAGCTTCGTTCAAATCGGGTGTGGCGAGTGCCGCTGGGTGATACCCAAGTGTTCCGTCACAAGACCCGACACGACGAGCTGGACACTTGTGTCTATCTTCTCGGCGATGAATCCGGCTCAATGGATGAACCCTTTGACTCGGAGCGAGCTCCGCATCTCCACGCTGCGGCGCACAAGCCATCGGCTCAAGATCAGATCCAGGCCCACAAGGTCGATCGCAAGGACGCTGCTGGCCGGGTCATTGTTGCAGCAGGGGAGGTGCTTGACGGCGCTGACATTCCCTTCGGCTTGGCGACCTATAGCGAATCGGTTCGCGAGTGGAAAGGCTTCGAGGGTGACTGGTCGTCTACGCTTCAGCGGTTCCGCCCTGAAGCCACCGGTAGCACCAACACGCATCTCGCAGTCGTATGGGCGCTCAGGAAGTTCATTGGGCGTAGCGAAGCGCGAAAGGTGCTGACCGTGGTCACCGATGGTGATCCAGGCGATCGAGACATCCTTGAGGCCGCGCTTCGCGAAGCTGCGCAGTTCGGTGTTGAGGTGCGATTCGTCCTGATCGGCGCGGAGCACGTGGCTAAATTCCACGGTCTCTCCGCTACCTACGGTGTGGCGAACAACGTCCGTGAGCTTGCAACTGCTGTCTTCAGTTCTCTCGAAGCTGCAATTTGCTAATCCCACAGCCCCAGTGACTTCTGTCCTGGGGCTTTTTCTTTGGCCGACGGCTGCCGACACAGTAAGGCGCGATCGACGCGAGCGTTTGTCTGACTTCCAGTCCTCTGTGACTCATATCTGAGCGCCAGGCCTTTGCAAGAGGCCGTCAAACCCACCTCTCAGGAGAAACATGATGGAAGCAGCAGCAATTGAAAGAAAGTCGATCGACGCAGTCTTCGGTGTTGATGGCGGCGCTTTCCGCGCTCACGGCTCGCAATCGACGACCACCATCCGTGTCTTCGCAGCCAACGACGACACACCAGACGTCATTGAAGGTTTTGCATTCCAGCCCGATACCCTCCGCCGAATCCTCGTCTGGATGGCGTCGGGAGCCCTGCCGAACAACTTCACCAAGGCGACGATGAAGCGCAACCTGTTGATCTACGGACCGACAGGATGTGGCAAAACGGCACTGATCTCGCAGGTTTGTGCTCGGACGGGACGATCCATGTTCCGCTACCAGTGCAGTGAAGACTCCGAGGCAACCCAGCTCTTCGGCACGTACAAGCTCTGCAAAGTGCCGCAGAATGCGGAACGGCAGGAAGTGGAAGCCGAAGCGTCTGCAGCACCTCAACAGGCGTCGGCTCTCTCGGCGACCCCTGAAATGGTGTTCGTGGATGGTCCGGTTCTCCGCTGGGCGCGCACGCCGAACTCGATTCTTCTGCTTGACGAGTTCGACCAGCTTCCGCCATCGGTTGCAATGAGCATGAACGGAGTCCTGGACGGTGACGACATTCTTGTTCCGGAGACGGGGGAGCGAGTCAAGATCGCAGCCGGTTGTCTGATTGTGGCCACTGGCAACACCAACGGACGAGGTTCGGCTGGCGGCAACGGCGGCTCCGCGTCACTCTACAAAGGTGTGAAGCGACAGAACATCGCCAGCCTTGACCGATTCTTCGTTGTCAATGCCACGTACCTGTCCGTCGAGGAAGAGATTGCACTTCTTCAGGACCAGGTCGGCATGCCGGAGACGGCGGCAACGGCAATGGCGAAGTTGGCCAGCAGCTTGCGTAGCCGGTTTGTTGGGCTCAATGAGGATGCTGGTGCCAATGGGGAACCGCTCGAGTTCACCATCACCACTCGCAACCTCTTGAACTGGGGTCTGACGCACCGCCTGCTTATGGCAACGGGCCTGGACAGCACCAACGCATTCAAGGAAGGGCTTAGCATGACGCTGCTCGACTTCGGTACGGGCGCAGAACGCAAAGCAGTCCTCGACGCATGGGAGAACATCATCGGCGAGTAGCTCCAGATCAACCCCACGACACCCTCGGCTTTGCTGGGGGTGTTTTTCTTTTGTGGACACTTCGATCGAGCGGAAAAGAAAAACCCCCTCAGGTGAGCATAGTCACATGAGGGGGGTGGTTGGGCGCTTCTCTTTGGGGAGGACAAGTTATTGATATTGGCCTCCGTTACTGGACCACACGAGATTGTCCCTCGCGCGATTTTCGCTTTACAGTAATTCCGACATAGCATGTCAACAGGGCGAGGCCTGTGATCAGGCCTGCCAGTAGTATCTGCGCAGCACTCATTTCCTATTCCCCAAGAGTACGCTGACTACGTTACTACTCGTCGTCCTTCAACAGCCACAACGCTACAGCGTTGAAGCCGACGAAGAGGACGCTTCCGAGCACCGCAAACACAACGTCGGAAGAGGTAAGGGCTGCCCCCTTGACCATCTTTTCTGCGGCACCAAAGCCAAACAGACCGAACGTTGCGAAAGACAGGTTCTTCAGCAAGTCAGCGAGAAAGCCCAGTACAGCACGGTTTTTCGCCATGATGGAGCCTTCCTTGTTGATACAAATGTCTTCCCGCGAGACGGTTACGCATAAACACCTAGCGACGGGTTGTGTAGCTTTCGGCCGCACACACCTAGGTTTCTCTTTGCGGGTGAGAGATGGTGAACAGCCGTCGATAATCTTTCGGTAGCCAGTACGCAAGCTGCAGCGCAGCCGCGCCGGCGCCGCCGCGGTATTCCGACGCAGGATCGGAGCGGCAAAAGAACAGCCCCTCGCTGGCGAACCAGGAGGGGCTTGAGGGGGATGTTTGATCAGGCGTACTTCGCAGCTTTGGCAGCAAACGCAGCTCGCCCCGTTTCGGAGTGCCAAGTACCGCGTTCGAGGAGTTCCGCGGCTCCAGCTGCAGTGCTGCTCTGAAGCCACCCGCAATGCTTGCAAGCGAAGTCGGGCTTGCCCGGTTCAGAAACGGCGACCTGGGTGAACTCGCGCTCCGCGAAGTCTTCGTCCGCGCACGCCATCGTTATGGTGGCCCCGCGCGTGTCGACTCGCGTTGTTTCGGCCGCCAGTTGATGGACCAGAGATCGAACAAGTTCCGCTTCGCTGGCCATACTGATCCCCGCAATGCCCAAGCGCTGCTCGTCAGCACTCGTTGTACTGAACATGTACCGGATCTCGCTCCCGTGCTTGAAGCAGGACACGAAGAACTGCCCTTGCCTTTCATCCGTTACAACAAACGCGAACGGCTGGCGATCAATGCCTAACAACAG
>Ga0310345_10000512_pt1 | contig 56740 bp, 44 predicted proteins | sample HC15DNA20500_MG_FD_204667 | JGI IMG/M metagenome (GOLD analysis project Ga0310345, IMG submission 204667) | Marine microbial communities from station ALOHA, North Pacific Subtropical Gyre - HC15-DNA-20-500_MG | ecosystem: Environmental > Aquatic > Marine > Oceanic | place: Pacific Ocean: North...
AAGTTAGAGACGTGGCTAAAGCAGGTTTAGAAAAAAGCTTGACAAGAAATCTAGACGCTCTAAAGTCGTTGGTCGGCGCGCTCCCCGGCGGCGAAGCCGCTCTCGCTGGATTGGAAAAAATTGAAGGCCAGATACCGGAAATAGCAGAAAAGAAATTATCCGCCAAACTTAGGGATGATGAAGATATTCTATCACAAATAGAACAAAATATAGCTGACCTTGATGCCACCGTAAGAGAAGTCAATTTAACGCAAGATAATATATCAGACGCAATTAGAGAAGTCCTTGGTGACAAAGCCAACCTAATAACCGACCCATTAAGAGACATAGAGCAGGGCATCTTAATGGAACAAAAAAGCAAAGCCATTAGAGACCTTGAAGTAGGCACGCAAAGAGCGCAGGCTGAAAAAAATGTACAGGAACAGAAAGCTGGGGCCAACTTTGAGGAGCTGAGAAAAAGCCTTCTTAACGCCATAAACTCGTTGGCAATGGACCCCGATGCACTGAAAGCGTTTGGTAATGCGATAAATATCCCCGATTTGTCGATGGAAAAGATTCAAGATTTGAGATTCAATCTTGTAGACTTCAAAAAGTTGCAGGCGGGAGACTGGGCAAAGAAAGGGGCGGGACAAACGGGAATGACCGCAGAGTCCATAGAAAACTTTCGACTAGTAGACAAAATAATTACGAAGATTGTAGAAGGCACCCCCGAGGCGATAATCTCTGGCGCCGCGAAAGCATTTGAGGCGACGGGACCAATGCAGTGGACATATGGCCGAGGCAACATGCAGTGGGCAGATGTGGGTACGAATGTAAAGATAAAAGACCGAGGTTACGAGCTAAGGCCTGCTTCCGCTGCATCGGCGGAAGGTGAAACAATAAGAACCCCGGGAAGCATGCAAGATGTAACTTTTCCAATGAGAAACATATATACGGTTACCCCAGCGGAAATCATGAACTACTTCAGAGAGGCGGCCAACAAGGGGTTTAATGCCGAAGAAATGGTTCGAGCATTAAATTACGGAGCCGGTACGGGTCAGACTCAGCAGCTAGCGGGAGATAAAAGGGAGGTCGTTCGTGCATCCGACGCAAAGATCGCGGCGGCGCCGAACCCGTTTTTGCTCACCCAGCAATATACCGATGCCGCCACTACTTTACATCAAATTATGGACAAATTCACCGATGCGCTAGGACTCGAAGCCAAGGAGGATGGCTATGTGTCGATGGAATTCGCTCAGGCAAATAGCTACGTAAGAGCTTTAATGGAGGCTATCGCATCTAAGACCATTGGCGGCTCAGAAGCAGCGGGCGCTGCGAGAGTTTTTGAACAAAATGTCGAAGGGATATTCGGCAAGAATCCCGTAGGTGAGCAAAAAGTACTTAAAGAAAATTTAAACCTGCTTGCGTTATCTTTCCAACAGAGTGGTCATGATTTCAACGCAGTTCGCCAAGACTTAGGGAACACCGCGGCCAATATTAAGAACCTAAATACTGACTTTAAGAGCTCCTTCGAACAATGGGGAGATCAGTTTAAGCACGTCAACGACGCGGGCGACCGTTTAACCGGTTCGTTAGAAAATATATCCAGAGGCATCGATTTAAAACATGCACAACTAATGGCCGCGGGGGCACCCGATATAGCAGCGTCAGCATTAGAGGAATTTTGGACCGAAATAGATACGATTACGAAAAAAACGCGGACTGGTCGTCCGGGCGGCAACAAACCTATCGGTCCGCGGAACGTAGAAGATACGCAAAGACTTGAGCAACATATAGAGTTAATGAGGCTCAAAACAGAAATCGATACCAAACTCAGGGCGATAGATATGACTGACATGGACAAGCAAGATCCTAGGGATGTTATGAGTAGCGTCAAAGAAAATTTCCAAGTTTACGAAAAAATACTTGGAAAAAAATTCATGGAGCAAATTAAACCGGATGACTCGACCTCCGCCCAAATACAGGTTCAAAACCTGAAAAAACTGCTCGTGGAAAAAGAGACGGCTACTCAGAAAAAAATTGAATTACAAAGGGGGAATCTCATAGGGTCAGGCGGCGAAGTTCTTTCGAAGACCGTGGACGCAACACAGAAAGGTGCAGATTGGTATGAAGGCATAACGGCAGAAATGAATGCCAACTGGGCTAACCTAGAAAAAGGTTTGACTGATGCAGCTAAATACGACGCCGTGGTTGTAAGGTCTCAAGTAAATCACGCTCAGTCAATGAGGCTCCATACTGAGGCCTTGAAAAGGGACGCTATGTCAAAGAGCGATGAGCAAGCGAGAATCGCGGCGGAAGCGGCAAAGGAGCGTCAGAAGAAGGAAAACGATGCGCTAAGGAAACCCGTAACCCAGCTCAACAAGGTAGAGGCTCAAAATCGTTTGGCACTGCGCGAGCAGGAGATGAAAGAGCTAAGAGAGCGCAGAGGAAGAAGGACAACGGGTGTTTTTCAACATATTCCTGAGGAAAAGTTCAAAGAAGATCAAACGCTCGGCGCGCAGCATCCGCTGGTCAAAAAGGGCCTATATAAAGCTGGTTATAAAGCCAAAGCAGGAGAAGTTAAAAAAGGCACCGGGCTCGATCCGATGACGGGCCTACCCCTATCCATAGCGGATCCTGCTGTCGCTCGTACCGCATTAAGTTTAACTACGTCCGAAGCAACAGCCAAACAAGGGATGGCGGAAATAGTAAGGAGCGGTCATTTGGTAAATGCTATTTCTGAATCGTATATAGAAAATATCCTTGCTACTCCCGCCGAAGCTTTGACTTGGGTTACTGAAGAATTAGAACGACTCGAGCTAGAGGCAACCGACGTAGGTAGAGCAGATATGCCCGAACTCAAAGCCAAGATCGCCGGATTAAAACTCAGGCAAGCCAAATTAAAGCAAGCCCCGAAAGACATTAGAGACCTCAAGGGCGTAGAGCTAATGAAAAAACACCCGGGCGAGTTAGTGTTCGAGGGACGCAGAAGAACTCCGAAACGGAACGAGGCTATGAGTTTTAAGTGGGATGCAATTAGGGCTCGGCAAGCAGCTGAACCCTTGTTAAAAGCCAGCCAAAAACATCAGAAAAACATGGCTGCTCGCAAGAAATGGGAGGATCAAGCAGCGCCCGATTGGCAGGGGCCGGGAACGAGTAAAAAATACCAAGAGATGAAAGGGCCGATCGCTGCGCTTGAAAAGGTTCGTGATGAGGCAGGTCGAGGGATGGAGCGCATTAACAAAGCCTATGCAAAAGGAATGGAAACCTTGGTAAAGGAAACTCCACAAAAAGACCTTCCAAAAAATGTAGAGACTTATACAAAAGCATGGGTCCCGGCAATTTCTGCTTCGACTGAGGCTTACAGAAAAGCAGATAAAGAGTACAAGGACCAAGTAAAACTTCAAAGTGAAGAGCTTAAGAGATTCCGCGCAGAAGGACACGTCCTTGCTCAGGCACAATACAACACGCGGGAAGACGCAGCCGACAGAGAAAAGGAAGAAACAGCTCGACTAGCTGAAATCACTAAGTTAAAACAGGAACAAAGTGAGGCACACGCTCAATATCTCCAAAGGCCTCTGGTCCCGAGCCAGACCCCAAACGTTGAGGATTTTAGACAAAGAACCTCACCGCAGCTACCCGGCCTACGGAGAGGTCCACTTATTTTGCCTCATCATGAGGATCCTATTTTTGACGCCTTACAAGAAGCACGCGATCTACAAGCAGACGCGGTAATCGAGATTCTGAGAACACCGGGTTTGGATCCAAAAATGATAGACGACTTTACGGAACAATGGTACCAAGCGGTGGGCGAGATAAAGAAAAATCCAAAAGACAAACAAAAAATCCTCGACAAGCTCTTACTGGGGGTGCGCCAGCGCGGCAGTTCTTGGTCGAGGATCGGCAATATTGCTCTTGAGAGTACTGTAGATGCCCAGCAAACCTACTTTGATGCGCTGATAAAAACGTATGACATTCCCGTCACGAAAACGCAGCTTCATCCTACAACAGGCCTCCCGACATATAATCCGCTCGATTTAACAGCGTGGTTAGAAGCATCTGGCGGGGACAAGGGGCTCGACGTTGCGGAACTACTTAATGAGCATGGAAAGCTTGACTTTGAAAAATTGTTAGAAGCCATAAAAATAAAAGATAAAGAAAATTATGATGCTCTACTCAAGCAAAGGTCAGACCAAATAGAGAAGGTGAAAGACAAGCTCTGGACATTTACTCCAATAGCAAAAGAGGAAAAACTACAAAAAGACCTTGCAAAAACATGGCATGCAAAGAAAAAGCCTCTCGAACAGATGTTCCAAGACGTTTATAAGGACAATATACTCGACCCCTTGGTTGATTGGGGTAAATGGGGCGCAGAATTCGAAGGGGGGTCTTACGTACCCAGAACCTTCGACACTGCTCTACCAAATATAGCTGCGGGAGAACAAAAATTCAAAGGCACTACCGAACAACGGGCGGCCTCCTACGAGATGAATCGAAAGTTCAATGTGGCAAAAACGCATGTACAAGCTAATATGAATGAGCTAAATAATGCAATTATGATGTATTACTCGCTGGGCGCAGATGATTTTGTCGAAACGCAAAAGCTCATGAACGATGACCTTAGAAAGAGCATTCAGGCGTATATAAAAGGGGAGGTGACTTGGCCTCAGTTCATGCAGCTGTTCAAGGCCACTACAAGAATAATCGACGAGAAGTTGATAAATCAAGAAGCAATAGGCTATAGAGAATACGAACAAAGGCTCCTAAATAGTATAAATTTACTAGATAAACTCGGCAGAGATACCTCTGAAAACTTCCAAAAATATTTAGATTCTATTATAAGTTTTAATGTTCATGATATGAATAAACTAGAGAGAGTCTTTAGGGAGCAAATCAGAAAGAGCGGTGACTATTCTCGTAAAGAATTCGAACCCGAATTTGATCTCGACGGCGTAAATACCTTGGGCAACGTTATTTCTTCGGCGCTAGGTAAATACTCTAAAGAGCTAAAGTCGGGAGACATAAGCAGAAAAGACTTTAGCGAGCTTGTAAACGACATGGTGCTCCTAGACACAACGATTAACAGGTATGTTAGAGAAAAGAGAGGCACAGTATCGGGTATTCAAGAAGAAATCAAAAGACAGTTTGAGGGTCGGACAAAAATGGGTCGCTTCGACGAAGCTCAGGATCTTTATGGGCAGTTCAAAAAATGGATGGTTCAGCCCAAGAATGAAGAAGAAAAAACTTTAGACATACAAAGATCTTTTATGGAACAAGCCCGGGAAGTTGCCACGGGACAATTAGAGGTGTTCGAAATTCTAAACGAAAGTACCTTGGCGAATCTAGAGAAACTGAGAGAGGCTGGTTTAATTTCAGAGCAAGGGAAAGGCGGGCTCGTTGACATACAGAAACAAATAAATGCCCAAATAATGGCTAGAGAGATGGGCATCAAGGGAGGATCCATTACGCGCGGAACTGGAAAATATAAACATAGCGCGGCAGGTAAGGATAGAGAAATACAACGTATAATGGCTAACCCCAATAGTGGCGCATTCGGTGATCCAAAGATGGCCGAAACCATATATAGATCACACCATCCCGGAATCAAAACAGCTGAACAAAGAAAATTTGAGGCTGAGCAGAGCTTAGGAAGAGAAGGCAAGGGGGCTCCGAAAAGGGGAGACTTTGGCCGGAAAGGGAAAGGGGCAAAATTATTCAAGGCAGCACAAAACGAATACGCTCTTAGAGTAAGAGAAAGGGTGGCGAAAGATTTTAGAGAGGAAACCAAAAAAATTACGATAGCGCCCACGGGCTGGAAGGGTTTCGATACGGCTAAGCTAAGAAGCGTCGCGGACCAAGGCCTTCAGATGATTCAAGACAAAATGATGCCCCCGCTCACAGCAACCACGGAAGAGACAGAGGCGGGAATAAAGGCATATTACTACAAAATGCCGGTGGAGGATAAGGATGGCAAAAAACAATGGAAATATATTAGAAACAAGGAAGACGCTTATAAGCAGGCCATGGCTGCGAGAAGGCAGCTAAGCAAGGAAGAAGAAGAAAATATTATAATGGAAACGAATCTCAGGTTACAGGATTCAATGACCGACAAAGAGTTTACGAGCTTCTTGGAGTCGGATTTAGCTGCTGGGGGTGAGAGAGGAGAGCTTGCTGGCCTGTTTAGGGACGGTAAATTATCCAGACAAGGTTATCTGGAGGCAATAGCCACCACGGATAATCTCGTTAAAACTAGAAACGAGTGGATAGCGGGAATGGCGAGCCAAGAACAATATTTAAATTCCATTATCCAAAAATATAACGACAAGGCTAAGAACGCACGAACCCCTGAAGGTAGAAAGGCGATGAAAAAGCTCCAAGACGAATACATGAAAGCCTTGTATGCGCCACAAAACGCGACGGACAAAATATTGGAGAAAGACGCGAGAGAGAGAAGTATGGGCGCACGTCTTACAGAGAAGCAGATGTATGGCACCCACGGTACCAACGCGTGGGGCGCCGAGGTGCGAACTTCGCCGGGCGCATATGCCCAAGCCGACAGGGATGCTAAAAGATACGAAGCGCTTCGTGCAGAAGGTAAAATCAGCACGGCTGCCGCTGGTGCCGCCAAGGCCGTTTCTGAAGACTATTGGACCATGCATGCGATGTGGGAAGATCAGAGAATTAGTTCTGAGGCTTTGAGGCAGGTGGCTGAGCGGGCTGTGCAAACTGCAAGAGAGACAGGCATGGCCATAGAAGAAGTTAAAAGGTTAGAAGCAACATTGTACCGTGACGCATACAAACGTACTGGTGAAGATGCTAGGCGAGGAAAATTCGATAGAAAAATGGAGCGTGTACCAAGACTGACTAAAGCGGAAAATGATGCGGTGTCAGCCCAAATTTCAGAACAAGAAGACAGGTTGGCGGGTTTTCGCCAAAGGGGAGAGATAAGCGACGAAGCTCAATCGGCTGGGTTTGGAATAATTACCGATAACGCAATAAATAAAAAGCTATATGAAACCGGCAAGATGGGTTCTAATGCTTTAGCAGAAGGCTCAATGGCTGGACTACAGACAGCTCGGCAATACGGATTAACAGAGAAGGAGCTGGGATATGATCCATACCAAAAAGCACTAGGAGACAAGTTCAGATACAATGCTAAACAATGGACGGAAGACATGCAAGATATAGTCTTGCACGGCGTAGACGCACTCAGGGATAATATGGCTGACGCATTCATGTCTATTATTGACGGAACCAAGGATGTTAAGGAGGCGTTTGCGGATTTAGCAGACGTAATGTTAAACGAGGTTACAAAAATGGTAATGCAGGCCGCAATATCATCCATGATGGGAGGAATAGGCGGCGGGATGCGGGCTCTGGGAGGAGGAAACAAGGGCGGACTAGTTCCTGAATTCAAAGAGGGTGGCGTCGTAAGGGCTGGAGGAAGCGGGGTCAGAGATGACATTTTGGCCAAGGTCCATAACAATGAGTATGTCATAAAACGTTCCTCTGTTTCTAAATATGGGCTACCTTTCTTGGATGCAATCAACCAAGGTAGCGTCGCTACTGCTGCTACGGGTGGTGGGATGCATGGAGGTTACCCATCAAGAGCGCCAGCTTATGTGGCGCCTCCAGACGATGACTGGGAAGGAAGTTCTCTATGGGAAAATATTTTTGGTGGAGGATATAATGACCCTGATGATGAACCAGCCAGATTAGAACAATCAAGGATTTATGCTCCGAAAGGAACGCTAATATCAGACCTTAAGCCAGAAGATCTAATTGACCCGCAGAAGGGACTAACGTCTCAGTACGAAGAGAGAAGAAGAGGTAAATCCGTAGACGCAATCTTAAGGAACGCAGTAATCTACGATAACGACCTGTTCCCTGACGAAATAAACCAAGACGTAAGCAAGATGATGACCAGACGGTCTCTAATGGATGATCTAAATCCCAAAAATAGATTCCGTTTAGACAAAGAAAAAACCTTTTGGACTTATCAGGACAATTTACGTGCTGACGAAGAAGCTTACCAAGAAGAGCTTAAACAGTACGAAGAATATAGACAGGGCCAAAAGAATAAAATGATGTTCAATATGGCCTCCCTTTTTGGAATGCATTATGCTTATGGTAGCGGAAACCTGTTAGGAAAACCTTTTCAGGGTCCAATATGGCAAGGCAATACAGGCGGATTGATTCCCAAATATGCTAACGGCGGCCTCGCCGGATTCAATATAAGTGGGATTGCTAGTCTGTTCAGTGGGCTTTCCGCTTCGCCCAGCACAAGCAAGGGGCCCATGCCGTCTACCTATAGCCCGGGGTATTCCGGTTTCGGTCGTGGGGCCGCAGGGTTTGGCGGCTTTGATGAAGATCCTGCTCGCGCTCTATGGGAGAGAACCGGAAGCCCCATTCCTTATGCTAATGGTGGTCCCCCTTCTCAAGGACACGCCTTGTTGACTGAAGGAGAATTTGTAATGAGCAGGGATGCTGTTAGAAAATATGGTATACCATTCATGGGCCAGCTTAACAACGGCACTTTGCCTAGAGCAGCTAATGGCGGGCTCATGGGTTCTAACGGGGGATCTATACTAAACCCGAGTACTGGCTCTAATATGTCTAACACCAACAACATTAATATAAGCGTAAGGGTTGATAGCAATGGCCGGGCCGCAGGCACGGTAAGCGGAGGAACAGCTGGAGAGGGACGAGAACTGGCAGGATCCATAGAAGAAGCAGTAGTTAGGGTGCTTTCTTCTGAGATGCGACAAGGGGGCATCCTTGAGGGAGCCAAGCCAAACAGGTTTGGTACGACCGGCTAAAGGTCTAATTCTGTTTTATCATACAGTTTTTTAATGGCTTCATCTATCTTAGAAATAGCTTCATTATATACTGCTTCGTTTTTACTTATGTTTCCTTTCATCAAGGGTATATTCAAATTGGGAGTAAAGTCTCTTATTACTTGATAAGTTGTATTAATTCTGTTCTCTCCGGGATGATTAATATTTAAAAGAATTTCCCATTTGTTAATAGATATTTTTCCTTTAATTAATTTGGGGGGCAAGGAGTTGTTTAGCTCTAGGTGAGTTTTGTTGTTTTCGCCGTCAATCCTAATGCTCTTTACGCTCCTTTCTTCGATGGACCTGCTGTCTAACAATGTTACATTTAAAACTACCTCTGCGCTGTCTCCGGCGCCCGAAACCAGCCGAGTTCTTTCTGCTGGGGCTTCTATGTATACGCCTTTAGACTTGATCGTGAGAGCCTTTATTTCGCCCTGAGCGCCCACCTCAGCCACTTCTAGCTCCGTAGGGGTGTCGATGTCATCTATGGCGCTATAGCTGCATACGCCGCCTTCTGGGCGCAGCAAATCCCCTTGCTTATAGCTTTTGCCAGCGGCGGCAATCGAAACGCTATCGACTTCATATTTTTTATAAGAGAAGGCGATAACGTCGTTCATTGTTACATTTATCCCGACGTTATCGTCGATCACAAGCTCTGCTGGCGAAGCGACTGTTACGTCTTTTATATAAAAAAACTTATTTTTGCCGATTACTGTATAAAAGTGATCATCGCCCTCAAGTATAACGTAGCTCCCGTTTCGTAGGGTGCCCCAATCAGCTTGAGATGAGGCCACGAGGCGGTTTGAGTTTTTTAAAATAGAAGCTGTGTATCCAAATTGTTTAGCCATTTTTTATTCCTTGTTTTCTGTTGTTAAATTTTTTAAATATAAGTCATATATATTATACGTGTTTTCAAAGCCTTGCTCTAAATAGTGATATATATTATTTTCGGGTTCACTCGCTACCGCCCGAGCCTGCATGCCGTCTGCTTCTTCAGGGGGAGAGAGACTGACGATGGGAGCCTCCATGTATGAGCTACCGACCCGAACGGTTTTTATGTTAATTACTTTTCCGTCTTCGATTTCTGCTATAGCTTTCATTTGAAATCCCGGCACCTCATCTTTTTGAGGGGGGGCTATCGTTACGGTCGGTGGGTTGTCGTACCCAGAACCCGGGTTAGAAACGTCTATATCAAACACATTGTCAAATACATTAAAGTTAAGTACTTTATTTGTTTCTTCGTATTCAAATTTTTCAGAATCAAATAGCTGAGGTATATCTCTTAAGTATTCCTTTATCTTTTTGATGTGTTGCGTGCAGTCAGGACATTCGCTTTCTAAGCTTATAAGAAACTGTATGTCTAGCTTGTTAAGGATAAGGTTTCTATGCTTTCTTATGGTATCTTTTTTTCTTTTTTTGATTTCTCCGAGCTCATTAATTAGACCTTTTTCTAAATCAAAGCTTTCTTGAAATGTGACGGGGGAATAACTAGGATCATTAATAAAATAAGCTCTGTCTACATCGGGGGCCGATAGCCCTTCTAGCTCCATAGCCGTCTTAATGAAGTCTTCCGGCTCGCCACCGGAAGGGAGAGAAAAGGTCAGTTTCTCCCCCGTCTTTAGGACTATCATTAATACGTTGTTGTCTAAAGGCTTCATCTTATTGATTGTAACTGTAGTCGTAATTCGCTGGATTAAATCCAGATTCGTCGATATACCATGTGTAGCCCCAGTCAGTGAACATGGACATGTCTAACAATGGGGCAAGGGCTGGAGCCCCTCCTGTGGCTATGTTGCTGAAGGTCGCTGATTGATATTTTATGCTGTAGTCATTAGAGGAGGCAACCGCAAACAACGCTTCTTCCAAATAACTATCATCAATTAACCTGCCCAAGTGTACGTCAAAGTATCTCTGCGTTTTTAGTAGTCCCCCAAAACCGGCGCCAAACCCAGCAGAGTGATGATTCCATACGCCGGGAATATTTTCAAAAAGATCGCCTTTTGCTACGTATGCCGGACTATCTTCCTGCGGTCTCCTTGCTAAATTCATCCATGTTTGAACCGTGTGTTTCGGAAATGCTAGATTGCCTTGACCATCAAGGCTATCAAACGCCCACTCTCTTGCGAAGAAAAGACTTTTGTTAAGTAATTCTGGATCATTTGTAACAGCGCTATAATCTCCGGGCCAGCTTTCATATACGCCATTCCACGAATTAAAACCTATCACTGAGTATGGAGCAGGACGACCGGGTTCTCCGGAGGGTGGCAAATTATGTCTGTCAAAATAACATCTGAATCTTCTGTATCCGTGAAGCGGCCTCGTAAGTTTTTGCCCCAATATATTGATAGATTCTTCTCCAAACTCATCATATGAACGGATATTTTCTAGGCCTGAAGACGGGGCGGGTATTCCCGTTTTGAGGCCCGTTAGATTTTGTCCTTCCCACCTATCTAGTTGGTTATCATAATATCTGGTATGTAAATCCGGCTTATGCCAATAATCTCCATAAGCTCCTGCAGCGCCGGCGAGTTTTTCTCCTTGAGTGAATCTGCAAACAGAACGAGAAAGCCAATAATCATTTGGATAAATTGCATAAGTGGGGTTACCGTCCACGGTCTCAAGGCGTTCTACCATTTTGCACGTATAATCATAAAAGCCATCGAAAGCATAATAGTTATTTACGTCTTTTTTAGTTAGTACCCTAACCATACTTATGCCGTGTCCTTCCCATTGGCCATTTACGTTTAACCTTATCCACCACTGAAAAGGATTCATTCCGTGCGAGCTGAAGTATTTGCTCGGATAAACACAGACAGCATCGTTTCCGTTTATGTCGGGAGCTGGATTACCTGTGGTGTTACATCCCGGAATAATATCACTTGCCCCACCGACGCCAGTCGCCGGTCTAGCAAAAGCCACGTATTGTCCTGCGTCATAATTCGCATCCCCATCATCTTTTCTGGCCTTATCAAACTTATCATAAAATGATGCCGCCATATAATATTTCATTGTATAATTTATGTCGATAGGCATAGGGTTTCCGTCACCAGCATCAGGATTATTCATTGGCGTGAGCATTAACGGGTCTGCCCCCACCCATTGGGCTTCATGAGCTTCGAACGGAACTTCTACTATCTGTCTTTGGGCTATTTCAACATCATCAACAATCCCGGCCTTCCTGCCAGCATGGTCTGGAGTACCATGTTGGCCACCAATAAAATCTCCTGTGTCAAAACCGCTTGCAGACAAATACAGCGTCCCGCCTGCTAGGTCTTTCCAGTAATTATTTCTTATATCTAAATATATTAGCCCGTCTGAAGTAATATGTTGCTGCGTACACACTTTGTCCCCCCCAAAACAGCTACCCGGCCTCGTGCCGTGCATTACGCGCGGGGTGAGATTAAATCCGGAAGGTCTTGGGTCATGAACTTCTAATATATCGTAGCCGTCGCAAGTCGCTCCGGCAGTATATAGGCAGGATCCGGTAGACGAATTATTTGGGTAAATTTCTAAAGAATTGGGATCTATCGCCTCTACTACTACGTCATAATGTCTGAAAGGACCGCCTTGGATTTCTTTATTGAGGTCGAAATGAAAACTGAATTGATTTTCTCCTACTATCCTTGAGAGGCGTACGTCAGTGTGGTTAGGCCCCGCCGTCCAAGGTACGTTAGATGCGCTGGGTTTACGTATGGTAACTTTATATTCCAAGGGCAAGGTGTATGCCCCTGCGTAAGCGTGGGTTGCTCTCCAAGTAAAATTATGATCCTTGCCTTGGGGGTCCGCAATAAAATAAGGCTTAGCTCCTGCGCCAGCAGAGCCTTCTTCGCTTTGGTTGCTCTTCAGCCTTAACGAATCAATAACTACGTCTCTTACTGGATAATGGTCTTCTACGTCTTCAGAGCTTATTTTGTGATTGCTAGAATATATTCCGACATTGTTTACAGCGTAAGCTAACGCATGATACGTTTTATCGTTATGTCGTGGTATAAAAGTCCCTGATGAAAAATTGGTATTGTTTGACTTTAAAATCCTGCCTTCTTTAAATTGATCCCGGGGCACGCTCGAGCCCTCTTTGAAGTCTTCGGTCGAAAACGCAGAGCCTGTTTTTGCCCATACTTGATAATAATAAGTAGTTCCTATAGTGGCGGGAGAAGGTTGTTCTACTTTCCATACTAGCTGTTTAGTGCTAGAGTCTGACCCGTCTGGCTTCTTAAGAAATTCGTCATATAAATCTAAGCTTACCGGATCGGGGGGCGCAGCAGCACTCGAAGCCGTACTTGGGCTAGCGGGAGTGAAAACTATCCCCTCGTCTACTGCTGCAAATTTGCCTGAATGGAACTTGGCCGCTTCAACAGCAAACCGGAGAGAGTCTTCGTCTTCTTTTACGTTTATTATTCTATAATGTTCTGGTTCATAGGAATCCGCTTTTTCTAACGTCCAAACTAGCTGTTCTGGCGCTTGTATGTTCGGCGACACATCTTCATCACCAGTCACATTAAATAACGATGTATCAAAAGTGCCTTCCGGGTACTTTATGACTGTCCCATATATTGGCCCGTCGGACCCACCACCACCGGGCGCAACTGCCGATCCACTGCCTATAATAGTATTATAAACAGAAACGCCAGCAGTATTAGAAGTATGAAACTTGAAAGACTGGACATGGCTCCTTCTTATATCTGGAATATCAGAAGAATCAAATGGGTCTGCTGGCACCCCCTTAACCAAAGAAGTGTCAAAAAAGTAGCTCGGAGTGGTAAGACTTAGAATGTAGTTAGAGCTTTCTTCTGCCGCAACCCTATCTAAAAATACACCAGTTACGCCGGCAGATACGGTACGCCCACCTTCTGTGCCCAAGCCTTTATACTTGTCTGCTATTTTAACTAAGTCCCCGGGCCTGAGAAGCATTCCTTCCCCGCCGCAAGTGAATGAAACCACATCCGTTTCCCAATTGTCCGTATACAATAGCCATCTTCCTAATCTTATTGCTTGTCCCCGGCTAGTGCATCCGAATGCCGTGACTTCTTTTTCTCTTATTCCGTATTTTCTTATAGCTTCTGAGTCTTCTACGTATTCTATGGCTGGCTTATAAAAATTTGTTTTTTCATTATACCTGACTAAGCATACAGACGGCCTTACTTTCTTGGAGGTGGAGCTATAATTGAAATTTCCATCTAACACATTGCCGTTAGTAAATTGTAAGACGGGTTCTCTGGGGCTATCTTGAGTAGCTTGGATAGATCCTACTCCGTAATATAACATGCCCCTAAAAATACTGGCAAAGTCTTTGAGTACTTTATAAGCTTCTTCTCTAGTGTTGATCAGCACGTTGCAGCTGAATCTAGGCTCGTATCCCCCTTCCCCATTGTCGACTAAAACGTCACAGTATTGTCCTATTTTATATAGTGTCCACTTATCGACCAATACGTCGGGTACATATTTGCCTAAACCATATCTTTTGTTTGTTATTAAGTCATAAAATATCCAAGCGGGGTTGTCTGTCCATTTTAAATCCCAACTTCCATTTTCATTCGTTTGAAAATCTCCCTCCCAAGGAACATATGCGGGTGGATCGCCTGCTGTCGAGTAGGATCTAGTTTCAGGGTCGTAACCAACTGGGACTTTCACCTTTTGAAGGCGCATGTCAAATGCCCTATTCGGAACCTGACCAAAATAATCAGATCTGAATAAACAAGAAACCAAAGAGGAGTTTGGATAAGAAAATCCTTGTTCATAAAATTCAGTTATTGTATCTATGAAACTTTGGTTAGTTATGTTAAAAGTAATGCTGTCAGCGGTTAATCTTTTTACTCTAATTTCCCAGCCTTTTAGGTGTTCGGTTGTGTCTGCTGTCAGGGAAAAAGAGACAGTGTGCATGTAGGCTTGACTTAATAATCCTTGTATGCCTAATCTATCGCTCGAGACATCTGTCCATTGGTCGGTGTCTGGTTGAGATCCTAAGGGGTATTCATAAATAGGTCTATACTCTATGGCAAAATTAAGGTTTGATCCAACTATTTGTCCTTGCTCGTCTTGTTCAAATTCATCTCCATATTTTGTATAGCTTAAAGCTGGAATTCTGAAGTTTATAGCGAGTTTATTACATTCAGGATTTATAATTCTGTAGACCTTTGGGTAATATACGTTGGCCGAATCGTCTACAACTGAAGCATTTGCGTTTGGGTCTCTATCCGGTCCGTATAGCCTTTCGCTAATTGTCCTAGTTCTGGAGGGTCTGGACTCTTGGACGTTATTCAAAAACTGGTCATTGGGACCTATACCCGAAGCTGCTCCGTCAAAAGTAGAGACCCCAACTTGTTGGTAGTTTAATTGTCCTTTTTCATTAGCTACCGGAGTTTCATTAAAATATACTGATCGTAACCAAGGATGGAGCGTAGTGGTTACTCCGTCGCCCGTTTCCCATTCCTGAAAATCCATTGTTCTATAACCAATTTCGCCGATTACCCCAAAGGGCTCATAATCTCCGCTAACCAACCCATCTATGGGTCCTTCGGATATTAAATCTAAGGTTTGTATGTTGGTTCTAGAGGTATAGTAGCCCGTAAAATCTACTACTCCGTCGTCATCTGTGTCAATTGCTCCAGAAACGAGCCCTTCTTCGTAACCACTAGGCCTGTAATTAATCCCGCTCGTGCCGGCCGAGTTCATATTTGTGGAACTAATTAAATTATCAACAGAATAGGCCGCGTCTTGAATAAACAAGCCGTTGGGCACTACGCTACCATTTATATTCGTTGACATATTATCTTTGCCTACCTGCGTCTCTTGTTAAAATTTCGTAAACATCATAAGAAGACTGTATTACTTGGCTCCCCACCATTAGTCTACCGTACCCTATGGGAACCGGTCCGCCTTCATTTAGCACGTTAACGGGACCGCTAAATAAGTAAGAGTTTGCCAACGTTGCTGGGTCAGAATTGGGATTGATTATCTGGCGTTGATCTGGTCTAGTTGGTGGTTCAGAAAGAGAATTTGAAAGAGCGTAACTCAACAAGGTTATTGCCATCAAAGTGGTGGTTGGGGTCGCCCCGAATATGAAGAACGCTGCGCTAGCTAAGAACGCAAAGACTGATCCTTCAAATTCAGGTACGATATCTATGCTTTCCAAGTTGCTCATTTTTAAAAAGACAGCATTATCTTGAGATCTGTCGTCTTCTATCTCGAATTCTTTTTTATTTATTAAGATGCCAAATTTCATTCTCTTTCTATCGAAATCATAAAAGGTCTTATTCAGTTTCTGATCCGTCAGAGTATTGATAGCGTGTAGCGCCTCGCTAATGCTAGAAACGCACAGGTTCCATTCTCTCTTTCCCATTTTTTCTCCTAGCGCCCCGTGGAGAGTTACTTTTACTTTTGTTTCTTGCATTTTGGTCTGTACTCTTTAAATTGATCTGTTTCTATATGATATAATATAGCGTCTATTTTTTGCTCGTTGCTTACCGCTTTGTCTGCCTCAGAGAACTCTGGTTCTCCTTGCGGGTGAGAATGGTAAACTGCGAATATCTTACCTACGGAAGTGGCAATAAGATATTCCTCCGCGGATATTTTATAAAAATTTGCTTTATCTTCTGCTGAATTATGGCACTTAAAAACTTCGACGTCGTGGTCGCTGTTTAACAATACGAGGCCACAACATTCAAACGGCAGTTCTTCTAAGGCGTGGTGCCTTATTATGTGCTGAAGCTTCTTGGTCTGCTCTAGCTGAAATTCATTTGTTGTTATCATAATACAGATATTTTTGTATTGGTTCCCGGAAAACCCCCGAAAGGCAGATATTCGTGTGCCGCCTCTCTATCGTCGGTGCCACAGGTTGCGTTTGTGCACCTCTTGGCTGTCCCAGTACTCCCCCATCTTAGCTCGCACCCTGCTAAAGTTTTCGAGCATTGATCGGGTTCCCAATACCTTCCGTTTGGGGGCGCAAAAGCTGGAGGCACATAGTTTACGTTGGAGTCTTCAGAGTCTCCTTTGCATACAAAATAATATTTAATATCATTTTTTGTGATAAATACTACGTCGCCTATCACATACGGATTTGAAGGTGACTCCGTCCCTCTAGTTCTATCATATTCGCCTTCGAATGTCGAATTTAAAACTCTTCCTACCGCTGCTGGATCATAAGAAGAATCAAGATCTTCTGAAAAAACCTCTGCGATGGTTTTATTGTCCGCATTGGCTACTGGCGGAGCAAAATCTGGCAAATGCTCGTCTTCTCCGAAAATGTTTTTCTGGTCATCTCCATCTGTCGGCCCCCCAGTATAAGCCTTGTGCTCATAACAGCAGCCTTCTCCTCTATACGTCCAAGGACATCTGGTTGATAAGACTAATCTCCCGGGCAATTGAAGATTCTCTAAGTCAATCATGCTTGAAAGTTCAAATTGGATTGTGTTTTTATTTTCTACCGATTTTCTTTCTATAAAGTAAATGTCTCTAGGAAATTCTGCTAGTATATCCTCCTCTTCGCCCACGTTTTCCATATTGTCGTTATCGCCTTTGTCTAAAAATCTAGCAAATGTTCTGATCCTAGTCACCTTCGCTCCGACTAAATGATTAAGCTCTCTGAATGCTTCTTTTAAAAGAGTAAGCGCGTTTTCTCCCGCGTGTTGTTCCATGCCTTCTTGCGAGGTTATCGTCAATAATGGTTGTGGCAAAGCTCCTCCGCCAGCATATTCAAAGTTGTTAGCGGTAATCGGTGACGAATAATAAGTTTTTCCTTGAAATTTCAACTCTTGACCCTTGAGGTTTTCCATGTTATGAAATCTAAAAGGTATGCTGTAATCGTAATCGGTTGTGCGATTTAACGTAAAGTCTCGAGCTATATCTTTAACGTCTATTTCGTAAAGAGTAATCAGCGCAGAGGGCGAAAGACTAAGGGCTTCCGTAGACACTCTTTTAAAAGTTTTTTTTGCGTTATCTTTATTCATTACGGTACCTGTTCAAACCCCGTCGATATATTGTAAGAGTCATTGAACTCCATGCTCGTTGTCCATTCTCTGCAAATAAATTTTCTTATGTTTTGGTGGGGAGAAGGAGGGACGAAGAAAAAATCATCTACCCCCGCTTTTGAGTCTAAAAAATGAGAGATAGCCGTGGCTTCTTTCTCGTTTCTTCCGTCAAAATTGAGATTTATATGAAGGAGGTTATTGAAAACTCCATCTTTAAATCTTTGTTCGTACCCATCTCCATACTGTATAGATTTCACTTTAGGCTTATTGGCAGAAGACATCCCATAAGAAGGCTTCCAAAAGAAATAGGGTTTTGTCGAGGTGGGAGGAGCGCTATGAGTACTTAGGGCGGCAGTGATAACCCCTCCCCAGTTAGAAGAAGGATGTTCTGGTTCTACATTTTTGGCTACGTCTCTTAACGCGTACCAATAGAAACCTTCGTGTTTCACTATGTCATTTTCGACGAACGGGCCGAGGGTGCTGGTCCAGTCCGGTATGTTGTAAATTGATGCCATATACCTTAATCCTTTTGCCTTTTATTTATTTACACTTTGACTGAGGCTTTATCGTAGTGTAATCATTATAAAGTTTTTTTATTTTTTTTATAAAAAATAGCTTTTTAAGGGAAAAAGGATATGGTTTATAGCTCAAGAAACGTTTCTGTTTTACTAAATAGCACGGGGGTATTCGCTACGGAAGCCTCGGTTAGCTCCGCGTCTAATATCTCTCCCAATTACCATATAGATAAACGTATCGCTACCGAGTATTACTTGACTGACGGTCCTAATGGTACCCTTTCTTTGTCTTACTTCATGACGGGAGAAGATCCTCTACTATCCTGTGTTGATAATGAGTTTATTAATATAAGTGGAAATTTCGCTGGTTTATATTTTAACTCAGGAAAATTAACCAGTTATAGTATTTCTGTGGGCCCAAGCCAAGCTCTAATTGGCCAAGCGGAAGTAGCGTTTTACGAGCAATTAAAGGGCTCTTTTTCTCCCAGAAAAAACGAGATACCAAATGCCGAGGTTCTTTCTTCTGATAACGTAGGGATAATTTACGACGGTTCTATCGTAGATTCTTCTTCATACGGCGGACACTCCGTTTTAGATTTTTCTTATGATTGTAAAATTATAGCTGCTCCTCAATACACCGTGCATGACACAGGAACGGACTTGGCGGCGGATAAGATAATCATGGGCAGAAAAGAAGTCGGGTTCTCTTTTTCAACCCACGAATTGGATATCGATTTACCACCTACAGGTAAAAAAGAAAAATTTGAGATTCAAATACAAGATAACGCTGGAGCACTCAAAGAGAGCTTGCGAATTAATGGCATGGTAAACGATGAAAATATTTCTGTCGGGGGCGGTGGAGAATTGATGGTTAAAAATGTTTCTATTTCTCAAGGGCACCTTGGTTTAGATCCTACAATCAGTTCTCTCAATCCTAATGACGGCCCTATCGCCACCTTGGTTACGGGAACCGGAACCAATCTTTCTAACACTAGGGGAGTAGAATTATCTAATGTTCCTGTCGGCTTCACCGTAAACTCTGATACCGAAGTAGAGTTTACTATACCTGCTGAGCCCAGCGGCATAAGCGGCCCAGTAAGAATAATCACTGAGGGCGGCGAAGTTCTATCGACCCAGCTTTTTACTGTAACTTAGTCTTTTTTGTCTTGGCTTTTTTAAGTCTTTCTATCAATTCGAAGACCTTGATCTTGGGAATGTCGCCAATCGAGCCGAGCCCATTTGCATTATCGTAGCCTTCTTTGACTAGCTTATTTTTAATGATCTCGAAAGATAAACCTTTCTCCTTCATCAGAGTCATAAGAATAGTTTTGGGGTCAGTTTGGCTTGCTTGGTTCTCTTCAGCAAGGAATTTGACGCTGCCTAACTCTTCCTGAGCAACGATATTAATTCTAAGAAAATTTCTAACGCATCTTACGAAGGCTCTATTCTCTGCTATCGGACCAAGAAAATGTTTCGCAAAATCTTTAGTATTGTTTGGAGACGCGTCTCCGATGGCCGAGAACGTAACGACGTGTCCTTCTGTTTCATAGTTGGGGAGCCAAGTGATCGTACATGTCGCAACCACGTAGTCCGGGGTTGGAGAAACCACGACGTAAGTAACGTCTGTGTAACCGCGTATTTGAGCTAGCTCTTTAATCCCTCCCAGTAAAATTATAAGCTGGCTATCGCTTAATTTGGAAACGTCTGTCTCTTTGGTTCTGTCTCTGTTTGGAACGAGGAACTCGGGTTTTACCATTTTCCGCCAGTCGACTAAACCGTCTTCCGTAAAAATATAATCTATAGATTTGCTGGTGATAAGACCATTGTCGTCTCTTGCGACTTTATTTACCTTGGTTTTGCTCATATAGATACGTTACGACAGGTTTATCGTTAGGGCAAGCTTTTTTTAAAAAATCAAACCCTTTCAAAAAGAATGTAATGATCATGCTCTTTCCAAAAGAGCTCGTTATCTATTACTTTTTGGGGCGAATGATTGCCCAAGCTTTCTACGGTCAAGCCTTCTTCCATCGAGGCTAAATTAAGATATATGTCGCCATCATTTATCAAATACTTTGCGCTTCTGTAAAAGAGCTTGTTCATGTCTTTGTCCTTTAAGAACTCTAAATCTTCTTTCTTCCCGCCCTTTTCCTTGTGTATTCTTCCATAGTCTAGGTACTCTAGTTTTAGATCGTTGATTTGCTTTTCGTCCTCTATCTCTGTCAAGAGTAAGCACTGTATGCCTTCATCAAACAGCTCTTCCACGTATTTTTTGTCGTGCTTGTCGGTTAGCATGTAAACGAACTGGGGTATTCTGCTTCTAAAGTTCTTGATTAGGTTTATGTTGATGGGTCTGTCTGTTATGATTGAGCAGCTGCATGACATTAGTTGGTTATACAGCGCTGACTCATCAAACTTTTTGTCCATTCTCACTATAAGTGAGTCTACGGTAAGGTTCGATATATCTATAGGTTTACTAGGTATGGATTCTATTTGAGAATTGCTATATTTTTCTCCTACGTAAAGGGTTTTGTATGGAAACTCCAAATCTATGTCTAACAAAGAGCAAACGCTTTTCGCTATTTCTTCAGGGTATATGCTGTTGATTGTCTTTGGGTTCTCCTCCGCTGTATAGGAGTATTTATTTCCTTCTAATTTTGGCAAAAGAGCTAAAAAGTTTTCGTCCGTCTCGTATGGGCCATTGGTCTCAGGTGGACTTTCGGAGAAGAGCGCGATAGTCTTCTTGCGTAGCGCAGAAGAGAGCTGCGCGCTAAAACTATTAACGCATAAATGCAACAAAGAGTTTCTAATAATGTAACTAGACTGATTTACTGTTAGCTTTCCTAATATAGGAATGCAGGTCTCGATTATCGGGTCTTGGGCCCTGCCCATTTGAACTATAGAAATCCCCTGCTTTTGGAGTGCGGGCAAAATTATCCTAATGAATTCTGTCCAATAGTCATATGTTCTCGATTGAGAATTATCGAACGGATAAAAAGAAATAAAGTTATCCACGTCTAGAGGGTGGTATTTCTCTAGCAAAAACGGTTTGTCTATCTTAGCTCCGCACTCAAGCGCAAATGATTCTAAAAAATGCATATTATTCTTCCATAGCCTTGTTAACTAGCCCGTATAATAATAGGCCTAATACATTATGAAGTGGTAAAAGATATATATTATTCACCGACAGTGATGAGACCAACGAGAGCCACACCGACAAGCATAACGGGCATGTTATTAGCCTTATTAAGAAACATGAAAAATTTTTAAGTAAAAAATCTTGGTATGTATCTACCGGATTTTTCTTAAGCCTCTCTTCATAAACGTGAATATAGAAAAGGTTGCCTAATCCAAAAAGCTTGGCATATTCTTCGAAGGCACTACTCCTAAACCAAACCAAAAGGATCAAGCTAACCAGTGACGCTGGCAGCAAAATTTCTACCATGTCTCCGAGTAGTCCTCTTTAGGAACAACTTTTTCATATATGTTTTGGGGCCTCCCCGTCGAGCCGGGCTTTTTGCCTACTTGACGTATTCGTCCTTCGTTCATCCCTTCTCTTAACTTTAGGTGGACTAGGACATTGGAAGGAGGATTTGGCATAGAAGCGATTACATCCTTAACTGTGAAAGCTGCGTCAGGCCAAGAAATATCAATCTTAGGACGCCCTCTTCTTTTTGGGCTATGTTCAGTACTCATACGTAACTATGATGAGTTATTTTAAAATAAGATTCAAGTTTTTTTTGTTGAAAGTCTGTTTTTTATATAAGATGTTAAAGTAATGACTGTATTAGAAGCATCCGGCTCAATCTACGAATGGTATCAACAGCATGACAGCTTCGTCTTGGAAGACAATCTCAAGGACGTGGCGCCCAATTCTAGCTCAATTGAAAAAGATAAAGCCGCCCTGTGGTGCGCTCTTCTTGACTTTGAAAAAATGGAAATGGTGAATTCCTGCGAAATAGACGGCAGAAGATATTGGATACTGAGAAAAGGTTTCGACTCATTCGAGCAAACCGTCGTAATTACCCCAATGGTCGCTGTGACTATAGCGGGCATGGTTAATACTTACTGTGATTCTCTAGAAGTAGACTCAGAAAAAGCGGATCCTGCAAACATAGAAGAAAAAGACATCAAAAATTTACTATTCATCTTGAACCAGTCTCTTGGTATGAGTGAAAAAAATTAATTGACATCTTCTCGTTTTGGACTAAGACTGTCATAGTTCTTTTTAAATAGCGGTGTACAGCGCGAGAAACGTTAAGACACCTAAAGCCCGTTAAAAGGCACCAATCGAGTTAGCCTAATAAGCTACACGTTACTGCGGGAGCGCGCGGCGGTTGAGATTGGAGATATCCTGAAACTTCAACCCTACTTAAAGGGAAAGCTGGGAGTCAAAGCCAAAAAATAAGTTCCACCGCTTAAGTAAAAAGATTAAACATAGCACAGATGGTTGCGAGCTAGGCTAAAAGAGGCCGATGCGAAGGACTGAAGCAGGTATCTTGTGATTAAAATATGACTGTTTTTTAATAGGGCTCCTTTTCTTAACCATTTCCTTAAGGGAAAAGAAAGCTGGGAGTCAGAGACGACCAAAAAATGAGAAAAAAATATGTGATTGGATTAAGTGGATTAGCGAAATCAGGAAAAGATTTATTCTATAAAATACTTTCAAGGCAGATAAAAATTAAGCGTCACGCTCTTGCGGACGAATTAAAATTTGCCCTCCGAGAAAGAATTCTTAAGGAGGACGATATAGACATACTGGACTGTTCCTCCGACCAAAAAGACATCGTAAGGCCAAAGTTGGTAGAGTATGCAAAGAAAGTAAGGTTTTCTTCTAAGGGAAGACATTGGATCGAGACGCTTAACAATAAAATTCTTCCTGTCAGCGAGTCGATTTGCGTCACAGACGTAAGGTATGATGATTATGAAAATGATGAGGTTCATTGGCTAAAAAATGAACTTAATGGAATTCTCGTCCATATCTCCAAGTACGAAATTTTAAATAATAATAAAAAGTTATTTTTTGAAGCCCCGAATGAAGAAGAGCGTCGTAATAACCCGAAACTAAGAGATAAAGCCGACTATATCGTTGAATGGCCTATCTCTAGCAAGCAAGACCCCGAAGAGATGGAGAAAGAATTAGAACCTTATGTCTCAGAATTCGTCGGTTGGCTTAGAAAAAGAAGATGATCCGTCTTTGGTTAAGAATGTCGTCGATAAGGCCTGTGAGGCTAGTCTCCTCGAGTTGATTACTAGACATGAAAGACTTTATTATAAAGTGAGTCAAAAATACTCTTCTTATAACAGCCGTCACGGCATACCCCTAGACGACATTTCTGATGACAAGTTTTTTATTATCTATAGAGCCATATTAGCCTTTGATCCGTCGAAGAATGTTAAATTCTCCACGTGGTTGGGAAACTTTGTCAGATACCACTCCCTCAATCACATAAATAAGAGCAGTAAATTTGTTAAAACCGAAGAAAGTTCTTTAGAGTATCTTCTCAATAGCAAGTCTGCTGAAAAGCATGAAAATCTAAAGCTAAAAGAAGAAAATGAATTTGTTTTTAATATTCTTAAACAGCTTAAAGACAAGAGGATACATCTGGTTTTTCGCCTCAGATACTTTTCGGGAGAAAAGAAAATGACTTGGGCGAGGATAGCCAAGAGATTAAGCGTAAGCACCCAGACAGCTATTAACCTACATGATAAGGGTAAAAAAGTCTTAGTTAAGAAATACAACACCAAGAATGCGAATTGTTTAGATAGAGTCTAAAAAAAAACTTGACATCAACAGAGCGAGCCATTACGTTAACCCTAGTATGAGCGATAATAATACACAGCAGCAAACACAACAGCAATCCGATTGGCAAAAGAGAGAGCTCGGCGCCCTTTGGCTAAAACAAAGCAAGACTCAGAAATATTTTTCTGGTCACGTAAAAATCGATGACGGTTTTGGTGGCGAAAAGTCTGTCAATTTAGTAGTGTTCTCCAACAGGAACAAGACTAAGCCTAACCAACCCGACTTTAGAATTTACCGTTCTAAAGAGAGAAACGAAGAGGCTCAAGAGACTCAAGAGGTCGCAGACGCACAGCCGTCTGCCGTCCCAGCAATGTCTACCGACTCCGATTCTAATTCTGATCAACAGAAGGAAGAAGAATTGCTGTAGTGAGAGTAGCATTCAATGTTCCTCTTAACGGGGTCTCCTTTGGGCAGGTTGCGACAGCCTTGCTCAGGGAGGCCCGCGCAAGTTCTATCGATCCGCTGATCTTTAACATCGGCGATTCGGTAGATTTATCTACTCAGGGGGCCGACAAAGACTTTAATGAATGGATAAACAATTTGCTTCTTCGCGCTCCATCAGAACACGACAGAAATGATCCTACGTTTAAGATATGGCACCTTAGAGGATCATTAGAGTCTTTTAGCAAAGAGCAGACCGTTCTTTCTTTTTATGAATTAGATTCCCCTACCGAGCCCGAACTCAACATGGTTAGGAACAATAGGACCATCTTCTCTTCGGAGCATACGGTAGAAGTTTTCTCTAGCATGGGGGCATCATCCCATTACGTACCCTTAGCTTTCGATCATCATAATTTTAAAAGAAAAGACAAAAAATACTTTGTTGATGACAGAATAGTGTTTAATCTTTGCGGAAAATTTGAAAAAAGAAAACATCATCCCAAGATTCTGAACGCTTGGGCCAAAAAATATGGCAACAATAATAAGTATTTCTTGCAGTGTGCATTATATAATGGGTTTCTGTCTAACGAAGACAACCACAAGTGCATCGCTAATTCCCTAGAGGGAAAAAAATATTCCAACATACAAATACTGCACCCCATGGCCAGAAACTCCATGTATAACGACTTTCTGAATTCTGCAAATATTATTATAGGCATGTCTGGTGGAGAGGGTTGGGGGTTACCAGAATTTCATTCTGTTGCGCTTGGCAAACATGGTGTTATACTTGACGCCCACGCTTATAAATCATGGGCAAATACAGACAACGCTGTGATGGTGGAATCCTCCGGCAAAATAGACGCAGCCGATGGAGTCTTTTTTAAACAGGGAGAATTATTTAATCAAGGACAATTATTTGATTGGGACGAAGACGATTTTCTAGATGGCTGCGAGGAAGCTATCAAGAGACACGAAGCCAACCCCGTAAACGAAGCCGGCCTGAAGTTACAGGAAAAATTCACCTACGCTAAAACCTTAGAAGGTATACTTAAAGTCATGGAGTAAATATGCCCACCTATCTTTTTATACATCCAGACACAGAAGAGGAAAAAGAGGTCATTCAAAGAATGAACGACGTTCATGCCTATGTAGACGAAAAGGGAATTGAATGGCGAAGGCTTTATACCCCCACCAACTTTACCATAGATGGGAAGGTCAATCCCATGAGTTCTAAAGAGTTTGTCGAAAAAACTAGAAACAAAAAAAATACAGTCGGAGACATAATGGACATGGCTAAAGAAGCCAGCGAGCAGAGAATACAAAAAGAGGGTCACGACTCAGTCAAAGACAAATATTTTGATGAATACGCAAAAAAGCGTAAAGGGAAAAGACATCTACAAGATCCGAAAAGGGTCGGTTCCTTTCTCGGCGGGGCATGATTACACGCGAAAGAACTTGACAAAAAATTTTTCTTCCATCTCTTTTTTTTTCTTTTTTTTAGCCTCGAAATGATGTAATATTTACTACTGCGGTAACCGAGATGGCTTCTGATATTTCACACGTTAAAAAGAGGAATGGTAGGCTCCAAGAGCTAGACATTAACAAGATCAACCTATGCGCTCAAAGAGCCTGCGAGGGGTTAGCTGACGTTTCTGCCAGCGAAGTTGTCATAGATGCAAACGTAGAGCTTTATGAAAAAATCCCCACTAAAGACATAGACAAAGCTCTAATCATGTCTGCGAGAGGCAAGATAGAAAAAGAACCAAACTATTCTCACGTGGCAGCCAGACTACTGCTTGGAAACATACACAAGGAAGTATCTGGAACTAGCGTCGATAAAGACGCTTTTGATCACCAGTATAGATTATCTTTTATTAAGAATATAAAACTCTTATCTAAAGAAGGCATGCTTAGTGAAAAGCTGCTCACGTTCGATCTAAAAAAACTTTCTGAAGCGCTAGATTTAACCCGCGACTTCAAATTCAAGTACCTCGGCCTGCAAACTTTATATGATAGATATTTTTTGCACATTGATGGTCGGAGAATGGAATCTCCTCAGTCGTTTTGGATGAGGGTAGCCATGGGGCTCTCCCTAAACGAGAAAGATAAAGAAAGGAGATGCATACAATTTTATAATGCTATTTCTCAATTTTTAGTTTGCCCCTCCACCCCTACCCTTTTTAATAGTGGCAGCACGAGGAGTCAGCTTAGCTCTTGCTACCTTAATACGTTTGATGATTCTATCGATGGGATTTTTGAGGGAGCATGGCAAGAAGCAAGAAAATCTAAGTTCGCAGGGGGCTTAGGTTTTGATGTGTCGAACTTTAGGTCAGCAGGTTCGCACATAAAGAGCACGAATGGAACATCTAGCGGCCTTATACCTTGGCTCAAAATTTTTAACGACCTTCTCGTAGCGGTTAATCAAGGAGGCAAACGTCCCGGCGCAGGCTGTGCTTATCTTGAGCCTTGGCATTTGGATATTGAAGAATTTCTCGACCTAAAAAAGAACACTGGCGACGAGAGGCGTCGTTGCCATGACATGAATACAGCCAACTGGATTCCTGATTTATTTTTTCGTAAAGTTCAAGCTGATGATGACTGGTATTTATTTTCTCCTTCTGACGCCCGAGACCTTCACTGTCTTTGCGGGGGAGACTTTGATAAAGCATATAAAAAATACTGTAAATTAGCAGACGAAGGAGAAATCACCAACTTCAAGACCCTAAAAGCTAAAGACCTTTGGAAAAAAATGCTTAGGAGCCTTTTCGAAACCGGTCACCCTTGGATGACCTTCAAAGATAATGCAAATTTTCGTTACTCCAACAAGCACGAAGGCGTTATTAATAGCTCTAATCTTTGCACAGAAATTTTCTTACATACTAAGCCCTCTCTTTTTAAGGACGGGAAAAAGGCAGAGATAGGAGAAACGGCAGTATGCAATTTAAGCTCTATCAACCTTAAAGAGCACCTAAAAGACAATGGCAAATTAGATTTTAAATTACTAGGAAGAAGTATAGCTACCCAGATGAGGATGCTCGACAATGTAATTGATTTAAATTTTTACCCTACCGAAGAAGCGAAAAAGGCGAACTTGGCCCATCGCCCCGTTGGGGCGGGGACCATGGGTTGGGCGGACGTTTTTTATTCTTACGAATTAAATTTTTCATCAGACGATGCGGTGAAGTTTTCTGACGAGTTGTATGAGTTCATTTCCTACCAGTGTATTTTAAATTCCTCCAAACTCTCTAAAGAAAGAGAAGAATACAGCACTTATAATGGGTCACTGTGGAGCCAAAACATTTTACCTATTGACACTTACAAGCATTTGATGGATTATTTAGGTGAAAAACCTATAGCGCATAGAGGAAAAAAATATGCTCCTGAAGTGGATTGGAAAATTGTTCGTGACCATATACGAGAGCACGGTATGCGTAATAGCAATACTATGGCTATTGCTCCTACTGCCACCATATCTTACATTCAGGGTTGCTCTCCCTCTGTTGAGCCTGATTTTTCTACATTGTTCGTCTACGAAAATAAGTCGGGAAATTTAGTCGTAGTAAACGAGTGGTTCATTAGAGAATGTAAGAATCTTGGGGTTTGGAACCAATCTCTAGTAGACATGCTTAAATCAGTAAATGGAGATCTTAGCAGGCTAAACGGGGAACTGCCAGAAGACGTCAAGTCTAGATACAGGACCGCGTTCGATCATGATCAGTTTAAGCTAATAGATAGCGCTGCCGCAAGACAAAAATGGATTGACATGGGACAGTCGTTGAACCTGTTCAACAACAGCACTTCATTAAAATACTTGAATGATTTGTATATGCATGCTAGAGTTAGAGGGTTAAAGAGTACCTATTATTTAAGGAATAAGAGTGCAAGCGAAATTGAGAAATCTACGGTGGTGGGTGTCACTAGTGATAGTGAGTCAGGTGATACTGATACTCCTAAGGCTTGCAACGTTTTAGATCCGACATGTGAGAGTTGCCAATGACTGACAAAGAATTTGAAAAAGTGACAGAGAATTTAGCAGATAAAGCTAAAGCGGCAGGATATAATGACCTTGCTATAGTTTTATATGTCTATTTGGGGTCGGAAAAGGTTGGCATGGGCAGTGAATTCGCTAGATATTGTCAACGCTTTGCTGAAGAAGGCAAAAGGCAAATAGAATTACTCAAAAACAGAAGAAATAACTAATAAACGAGATGGGAGTCGTTCAAAAAAAATTATCCAAAGCGGAAATCGGGAAAGACAGAGGGTCTTTCGTTGATTTCGAGATGAACGAAAACGGAATTGTACATATTCAAAACAAAACGTGGAGAATTGAAATGGAAACCCAAGAATTCGTCGAATTCGCTACGGCCTGTGTCAAAGCGGGAAACAAACTAAAGGAATTGAAGGGGGTATAGCGTGCCAGCTGGGGAAATAGAAGTATTAGAAAAGGTTATGACCTCTATAGCCGAAACGATAGACGATTTCGTGATACTGTCTGTACATGACGATGTTGACATTTTAGTCCCGAAGGACCACAAGCCGGTAGTCATAGAGATTTTGGAGAGTTTTGGATTCGAAGGACACGTTAATGGGAGCCCGAAGTGTTTGTATTATGCAGAGCCACCCATTCAATACTATGACTCTAACAAATGCCATATAGACCTGCAAACAGGGCTATACTACAAAGGGATAGAGCCAAACATTCTTGTCCCGATTGACATTAAATTTCAAGAATATGCATACAGTACGCGCGTGAAAACGAATGACACGTGGAGATACAGGCTATCACCAGAATCGAACGTGGTTCACACCACCTGCAGAATGATCTTTGATAAAAGGCAAGAAGATACGCCTCCCCACTATAGAAAAAGGCTGGAAAAGGCCTTAAATCTATCTAATAAATCAGAACTCAAGCTCGTATTTGACATGGCCTTATTTAAGTTTGGGGAAAAGGCGTTAGAGCTAGTGACGAAAGGGGAATTAGATAATTTATTTCAGGAATACATCAGCTATGGAGACTATTAAGCCTCAGAAAAGAAAGAGAAGCATTTATACTTCTGCGCGTGGGTGGTCTCCTACAGAATTTACTGTCGAGTATTCGGTCGGAGCCGTTTGCTCGTACAGAGGACCATTACTTTATGAGGTTTGGAAAGACGGTGAGGGCCTCTTATATTGGGTGATATTAAACCAAGTCGTCGATCATCATGTTCTAGAAGATTCGTCCTTGATAGAGCGAATACTAAAATACTCCCAAGAAGACAATTGGGTCGTTGAGACTTTTCTTATCGAAGAAAATTGCTGTATAACAAAATTTTATCCTAATTATTTTCCTGTTTTTATCAACAATTCCCACGAACCTTTATACGGTAAGAAAAAAAGAGAAGAGAGAGAGCAAGCTAGGGTTTCTTATTTTACTGATCAAAACAGAAAAGATTTTCGTCTTAAGGCTATAGATCAATATAAGATGTTTTCGGATCGTACAAACTGTTTTTTTGAAGACGTTGCAATCAATAATTTTTTAGCTTCCGAAGACTTTAAAGATATTAAAATCATCGACGTGTGTTCTATACAGCCGGGCCATATCACAGACCAAGTAGCCAAGGTAGACTCAAATAATGACCGGGTTTTGCGGGTGATGTCGCAATGGGATACAGTCTTAACTCGTGAACCTTGCTTTGACAAGACTCCCCCAGACGTTGTTCGTTGGACGAAAGACTATAAGGAATTTAGAAAATGGCTATTAATACAGGAGTAATCATTTTAGAGAATAAAGATCTTGTCTACACTAAGCCTAGTTGCAGATTAGAGATTGAAGATAACATAGGAGAAGGCATACATATCCATTATAAAAATTTTAGGCTTGACTATACAATCGAGGAATTCCTCAATTTTTCTAACGCGTGTGAGGAGGCCTTAGCATCAATCAAATGAGCAAGACTGGTTTAATATTGGAAGAGCACGTTACGGGGGTTAATCAGATTTTACCTCATAAGCATCAATTTGCTTGGGATCTATTTCTGAAGGGCGTTGCAAACAATTGGTCTCCAGCAGAGGTAAACATGACCGAGGACGTTGACCAGTGGAAAAGCGGTGCTCTTACGGATGATGAAAAGCTACTTGTTAAACGCTGTTTAGGTTTTTTTGCAGGCACGGAGTCTTTAGTAGGGAATAATTTGCTGTTAACAGTTAACAGGTGGGTGACTGATGCGGAGTGCAGTCAATATATACTCAGGCAGGCCTACGAAGAATCTTTACACAACTGGACTATCGTTACCTGTTGCGACAGCTACGGATTGAAGGTGTCAGAGGTCTACGAGGCCTATTTGAATATCCCCAGCATCAAAGCCAAGGACGATTTTTTAATGGAGATAACGACTGATGTTAATAGACAAGATTTTTCGACGAGAACCACGGAAGGCAAGAGAGAATTTCTTCGCAACTTAATTACTTATTATATGGTATGTGAAGGCACGTTTTTCTTTAGCGGCTTCGCTATGCTATTGGCCTTAGGCAGACAAAATAAACTCCCCGGCCTGTCTGATCAAATTCGATATACCCTAAGAGACGAGAGTTTGCACATACAGTTTGGAACTTACCTAATCAATACGATAAAAGAGCAATACCCATCGGTGTGGACAAAGAAATTTGAGCAAGAGACCGTTGAGCACATAAAGAAAGCGGTAGAGCTCGAAGTCCAATATGCACATGACGTTCTTCCTCGGGGTATTTTGGGATTAAATGCTGACATGTTTGTCGATTATATGAAATATATAGGCAATCGGCGGTTAGAGAGCATTGATATAGACTTTCGTTTCGATAGCGACGACAACCCATTTCCTTGGTTATCAGAAGTGGTAGATATAGGCGCAATGACTAACTTTTTCGAAAGAAAGGTCAAAGATTATCAAAGCTCAGGGGTTTTAGAAGACGATTTTTAATTTTTTTTTCTTGAATTTTTATGAAAGTATACTACTCTTAGACAGTTCTAAACAATGAAAACATTAGTAACATTAACAGTAGGGGCACTGCTTTTCGCAGTGTCAGGTTGTTCGAGTACAGTAGCACTTGGCCCACAGGCGAACAAGGACCAAGTCGTCGGTGCCAGCTTAGGGGCAGACGGAGCAAGCGTTACCGTCCCCCTCCTAAAAGCTACGGTCGGTAAAGATTCTGACTAAAAGCGACAGGTAAAAACACGCCCTTACGTTTTACGTAAGGGTTTTTTTTATATCAAGTGTAATAACAGCCATGGATACAGAGACTGTTGTGGCCTATTTAATCATATTCTGTCCGATTGCCATGCTTATAGGAGTATCCATATGGCTAGCTTGGAAAGATAAGGATAGATTCGACTAAGCTTTATGTAAAAACTATTATGGATTACCAAATTCTTGTAAATATTTCGGTCGGAATCATAACGCTCATGGGTGGGTGGATTTTTAAGATGATTCTTGGGACTCTAAACGAAATCAAGGGCGAGCACCACGACCTAATGAAAAATCACCATGCAGATATCGACAAACTAAGAGAAAAGCACACGCAATTAGCCCTTTCTCTTCCCAAAGAATATGTTAGTAGGGAAGACTTCAAGATGTTCTCCGAAAGGATGAATGACAGATTCGATCGCTTGGAAGAAAAAATAGACAGTCTTAAGGGTTAAAATTTCTTGATTTTCTTTTATGGTTAAGCTAAAATTTGACCATGAAGAACTTTGTGCCTAGGGTTTCCCTTATCACCTCCGTGTTTAAGGGGGAGCAGTTTATAAAAGAATTTTTTGTCGATATAACCAGACAGACTATCTTTTCTGACTGTCAGCTGGTTTTAGTTGCCCCAGAATTAGCTGACGACGCCCCAGAGAGAGCGGCCATAGACATCTATACTTCTAAATATGAGAATATCAAATTTATAGAACTAGAATCAGACCCCGGCATTTATGAATGCTGGAACATAGGTATAAGAGCTTCTTCCTCTCGGTATATTACTAACGCAAACCTAGACGACAGAAAGCATCCTTGTTTTTTGGAAAGGCTTTGGCTTGAGTTAGAAACTCATCAGGACGTAGATTTAGTTTATGCGCCCTGCTTAATGACGACCACGCCAAATGAATCTTTTGAGTTTAATTCGTCGAGAAACATATACCCCTGTTATGAGTTTGATGGAGTGAGGGGGTTATTGAAACACAACTCTCCTCATTGTAATCCCATGTGGAGGAGGAGCCTACACGAAGAATATGGCTTTTTTGATAAAGAGTTCAGGTCTGCTGGGGATCACGAAATGTGGCTTAGGGCGGTTTCTCAGGGGTCAATATTTAAGCAGGTCAAACAGCCATTGTCCTTATATTATTTTAACCCCAAGGGCATATCAACCAACCCCGAACATAACGTGTGGAAGGCGGAAGAAGAAAGACTAGTAAGAGAAAAATATATACAATGATATTAGTAACGGTAACCAATCAGAATTTTGCTGCTTCTACTTTTAATTTAATAGAAAGCTATAAGTATTTTTCTTTTGATAAGCACATAGTAGTTTACGATTTTGGGCTTAATAAAACCTCTGTAGATCTTTTAAATAAAACTTATGGAGATCAAATTTCAGTAAAAAGCGTTGAGCCTGTTTGTCCTCATTCTCACAAGCCTAGGACTTTTTTTTATAAGACTTTCGCTATTAAAGGGGCTTCTGAGCTAGGCGAGGACTTTATTTATTCAGACGCCGCCAACGCTTTCGTAGCTGAGTCTACCCACCTTTATGAAGACGTTAAAAAACAGGGAAGGCTTTTCTTACCCTATACAGCGGAGGGCCTTACCAACAAATACTGGACGACTCAAAAATGTTTTACCAAAATGGGTTGCGATAGCCCAGAGTATTACAACGCGCCCCAATATTGGGCTGGTTTTCAGGCTTATTTAAGCAACCAGAATAATAAAGATTTTATATCTGAGATGTATGACTACATGCTTGATCCGGATATCGCCGAGCCAGACACAACTGTGAGCAGGCCAGATGGACAGGGCAACCCATGCATAGAGCACAGGCAGGACCAATCAGTGTTGTCCTTGCTTATCAAAAAATGGGAGTGGGATCAAAAGTATGATGAAACAATAAATAATCGATACGGGGACGTTTCGACGTTTTCTGATTGGGAAAATGATTTTGATTACGACCTAGACAGCATAGTCTTATCAGCAAGATTTTCGAAGTTCGGGCACTGTAGATATGTAAAGCCGGAGATTTTACAGAAATTATGAGCAAGGAGAAGGGCATAGTGTTCGTGACTCACTTGGGGGTAGGCGATCAGATAATATGTAACGGCATTGTCGTCAATTTATTGAAAGATTATGACGAAGTCATCCTACCCATAACGTCACGGACGTTGTGTTCGATTGAGAGGATGTATAAAGGGTTAAACGTTAGGTGCATTGACGGTAATACGGACGACGACGTTACGTCTATCATACGCAAGCTTCAGTCCGAAGGATATAGTTTTTTAAAAATTGGGGCGTGGGGTGACCATTTTATGGTGGACGACATGCCTTTCTCTGAGTCTTTTTATGACCAAGCAGGGATACCTTTTAGCGAGTCCTTTGACTCTTTTCATTTGATTAGAAACGAGGAAGAAGAAGAGAGTCTGTACAACCGCTATCAACCATCGGGTAAATATGCGTTTTTGCATCAAGATTCGCCTAGAGGACTTAACGTGTCATTTGATAAACACGCGCCAACCGAGGGCTTAGCTGTTGTTGAGCCCGACTTCAATTTGGAGAAGCCGTCTTCGGACTATTGTAAACTGATAGAGGGGGCTGAGGAAGTACATTGCATAGATAGTTCTTTCGCTCTTTTAATAGATAGACTGCCCGAAACACCAAACCAAAAACTGTTTTTACATAGATATGTAAGATGGGATAGCTCGAAGGGGAACCAGCAAGGCGCACCGACGACTTACAGGAAGCCTTGGGAAGTAATTTTATAATAGACTTCTTTAAACAAATATATATTATGAATATGAGCAAGAAGATATTAGTAGTGTCTCACGAAAGGGCTGGCACGCATTTCTTAATTAACTCTTTGGCTTGCAATTTTGGTTTAGAGTTCATGCCTAGAAACATCCCCGTACTAAGTCAGAACGCGCAAGCTTCAGCAGGCGGGCCAGAAGACTACCAAAAACTTACAGCGTTATTCCTAGAAGGTTTAGCTTCCGAAGCTTACAGCCCCACTAAAGAAGTGGTTTTTAAAAGTCATCATGACATTTTTTATTATGAGTCAATCCCTCAAGAGTTTCTTGAAGAAAATTTTATAATTTTTTATATACATAGAGAAGTTAAAGATACCATGAATAGCTTATGGTACTACTTCAGAAGCAATCACCATCAGGGAGACTTTGTCCCTACTGAGGACCCGGAGGAGTTCCCCTTCTATGAAAAGCCTTCCAAGCATGTTTTTGATAGAGACTATTCTTATCTAGAAGCGAACAATTTAGTGGAAAGATGGAAATATCACCACGAAGGATGGATGGATTCTAGCCTCCCCTCTCTTAAGATTTCTTACGAAGAGCTACATTCTGATTTTAATGGCAGTTTAGACCAAGTAGCAGGCGTTCTTAATCTAGATAAGACTTCTTGGCATCGGCCCGGATTACGTGAGTTTGTGTCTCATAGCCCTTGGAGGGGAGCTATCGGAGATTGGGTGAATTTATTCTCGGAAGAAACCGGAGGGAAAATAGACGCAATAGTTAACGATGAAAATATCAGTAGGTACAATATTATTTAACGCGGAGTCGTGTTTACCCAAAAACATGCTTAACGCGTGGCTTGCGCAAGCTTATGATATAGCAGACCAAATTCTCATAACCGAAGGAGCCACAAGAGCCAAGAACCATTATTTCGATGGGGACGCTTCTTCTATGACCGAAGACGGAAAGTCTACAGACGAAACCATAGAAATAATCAGAAGCTTTCCTGATCCAGAAAGAAAAATTTTACTTTTTCAAAGTAATGATTTTTGGGACGGTAAGACTACGATGTGTAACGCTTGGAATGATCACGTTACTGGTGATTACTTATGGTTCATATCCAGCGACGAATTTTACTTAGAGGAAGATATAGGAAAGATATTGAAGCTATTAGAAGACGAAGAGCCGGACCAAGTAGACTTTTTTGCCGATCATTTTTGGGGCGATTTTAATCATTGCGTTGATGAAAGAATGGACGGTTCTTGGGGTAACGATATCCCTTGGGAGAGAATTTTTAAACATATTCCGGGCTCTAAGTGGGAGAGACATGAGCCGCCTAGATATCTCCATCCAGACGGAGCCCTGACCATAGACAAAAAATTGATGGACAAATACAAAACGCTGGCTATGGGAATTAAGCTAAAGCATTATGCTTATGTGTGCGAACAGCAAGTAGATTTTAAAACAAAGTTTTATAAAGATCAATCATGCAGGAGACTGTGGGACGAGTGGCAAAAAGATCACGAGGTAAGGATTGTTCAAGGCTCCAAAACGTTTAAATACTCTTCGGCTCACCCAGAGAGCATAAGGAATTATGTTATTCCATTAATCCACGATGAAAAAAAAAGTAATAGTAGCGGGTAAAGGCATACTCGCCATCGAAGTTGCGGATTGGTTTTTGCAAACAGAGAACTATGACCTGTCCGAGGTAGTTCCCGTCGTGCCTGAGCCAGACTGGTGCGACAGCTTATCCAAATGGGGCCGGGAAAAGAAAGTGTCCGTCATTAAATCAGGAGACCACAGAAAGTGCAAAACTAAAGATGTAGATTTATTTGTTTCTGTTTTCTACGACAAGATAATCAAAAAAGATTTTATAGATTCATGCCGCAAGATTATAAACATTCATAACGGACCGCTGCCCCTTTACAGGGGGGTCAGGCCGATAAATTGGGCCCTGAAGAACAAGGAAAGCTCTCACGGCGTGACTATACACGAAATCACCCCCGGGATAGATGATGGGCCCATATACGGACAAGTTATTTACCCCATTTATCCAGAAGAAGAAGTGGAAGACGTTTATCTTAAGTCTCTGGGCTATGCTTTCGCTTTGTTCTCGGACGTGATCTCGAAGATAGATTTAATCGATGCTGTTCCTCAGAGGGGAGACTCTTCTTACTACTCAATAAAGGACGATGCCCGCCTCGGCGACAGGAAAGACTGGAGGAGAACTAGGGAAGAATGAAAATAGGAATAATAGGTTTAGGGTATTGGGGGAAAAATATTTTTAACGTCCTTTCTAAGACGGACCACGAGTTAATCTTGTGCGACCCCTTTTTGACCAATAAGGATCCTTATTCGGGGTATTCATTTCGTGAGGATTATAGACTGCTCAATTGTGACGTAGTCTTTGTCATTACCCCGACCTCGACACACCATGAGGTGTGCAAGTATTTTTTATCTGAAGGCACTTCCGTCTTCTGTGAAAAGCCGTTGTGCCTATCTGTTGAAGAAGTGGAAGATCTATATAAGACCGCGGAAAACAACCAGTGTTATCTTATGACTGATTGGATTTTCTCCTTTAATGATGAGCTTAATTTTATCAAATCAGAGTTTGAGAGCGGAGAATTTGGAGGCATTAAGAGCGCTTTTTGCGAGAGACTGAACCTAGGGCCAGTGAGAACTGACACCAACGCTCGTTGGGATTTAAGTTCTCACGATGTTTCAATAATCACTTATCTTTTTAATGAAATGCCTCATCGTGTTTGTTGGCTGGATACGCGCAGAAATCCGTCGTCTCAGCTATGCGATACAAGCATTGGCGTCATAACATATAGTAATTTTTATGCTTCGATTCATTCTAGCTGGGAGTACGAAAAAAAGAGAAGCAGGAAGCTAACGTTTGAGTTTGATCATTGCGTGGTCGAGTGGGACGACGCTGAGAGAACTGTAAAGCGGGACGGAATTATCATAGCAAAAGAATTATCCGACACTTCTCCTTTGGAGTATTCTATTTCGTCTTTTCTTTCTATAGAATCAATGCTTTACAGGTTTCAAAAGGAATTAACTTATAAAACCACTTTAATTTTATGCAGGTCAAGTTTAACAATCTAAATAAGCAGTGGGAGGAAGTGGAGCCTATAGTCGCTAAGAGACTTGCTCACGTACATAAACACTCTTCTTATATCCTAGGCGAGGACGTCGCTGTCTTCGAAGAAAATTTTGCCTCCTTTCTCGGCGTCAAATATGCTGTTGGAGTTTCTTCCGGGCTTGACGCTCTGAAGATAGGGCTGAGGGCTTTAAATAAAGACGAGGAAGATACCGTCGTCTTCATGCCGGCAAACACCTTCATAGCCACAGCTATTTCTGCCGAGCTAGCTTATCCTCGCGCCAAAATAATGCTTGTTGATTGTGATAAATATTTTCAAATTAGCATAGAAGATTTAGAAGATAAAATTGAGAAAAATTTAAAATTTAAAAATAAAATAATTATTCCTGTTCATTTATATGGGTGCACAGTGGATGCTGTTGGAATAAAAAGGCTAGCAAGGAAATATAAATGTGACATTATTGAGGACGCCTCGCAATCCCACGGATCGCAATTTAGCGACGGGAGCTTCACTGGAACCTTAGGCAAGTGCGCCGCATTTTCTTTGTATCCGGGTAAAAATTTAGGTGCGGCAGGAGACGCGGGCATAATTGTTACAAACAATAAAAGGCTTTACGAAAAGATGCTGTCCTTGAGAAACTATGGGTCTGTAGAAAAATATATCCACAAAGACTTTGGGTACAACAATAGGCTAGATACAATCCAAGCCGTGATCTTAGACGAAAAACTCAAAAAATTGACGAGCTGGAATCATAACAGAAATGATGCCGCCCAGATGTATCTAAGAGAGATAGACAACGAACTGGTTAAATTACCAGAAACTCCTAGCTACTGCGGCTTTAACAGTTATCATGTATTTCCGGTCATTTGCGAGAGGAGAAGAGAGTTACAATTAAAACTAAATGGTGGCGGTGTTGAGACAGGGATTCATTATCCCGTACCCATAGAGCTAAGCCCGCCGTACAAGAGACTGAGGGCTCGCAGTAAAAATACTAGATTTTTTAGCGAGAACATCTTAAGCTTACCCATACATCCTTTTATGAGGAATAAAGAGATTGCTCATGTTTGTAAATTAATTAACGACTTTAGATGAAAAACTCAGACAAAATATTTGTAGCTGGCCACGACGGCATGGTCGGTTCCGCGATAGTAAGAAAGTTGAGAGCGAAAGGACATCACGACAACGTCTTTACTGTGCCTCACGAAGACGTAGACTTAACCAGACAAGATCAAACGGAGGACCTTTTCGAAAGGCTGAAGCCAGACATAGTTGTCAATTGCGCGGCAAAAGTAGGCGGAATTCACGCCAACAATACCTATAGAGCGGAGTTCATATACGAGAACCTGCAGATACAAAGCAACATCGTACATAGTTCTTATAAAGCCGGAGTCGAGAAGCTGTTATTCTTGGGTAGTTCTTGTATATACCCTAAGTTCGCAGACCAGCCCATTAAGGAGGAGTATCTGCTTTCTTCTCCGCTGGAAGACACCAACGAGCCATACGCTATAGCCAAGATAGCGGGCGTCAAAATGTGTGAGAGCTATAATAGGCAGCATGGGTGTAATTTCGTTTCGGTTATGCCCACTAATTTATATGGGCCATACGACAATTACCACCCAGAGAATTCTCACGTTTTTCCTGCTTTCATTAGGAGATTCCATGAGGCGTACGTTTACAATAGCAAGAACGTAAAGTGCTGGGGCACGGGTAGAGCTAAGAGGGAGTTCTTACATGTTGACGAGTTAGCAGATGCTTGCTTTTTTATTCTTGAGAATGTAAATGCTGAAGATTTGAGTAGACAAGGAATTTCTCACCTTAATATAGGTACCGGCCAAGACATATCCTTACATGATCTTGCGTACCTGATTGCTGACGCTAGTAAATATGAAGGCGCGATAACCTTTGACCTAGATAAACCAGACGGGACGCTAAGAAAGCTGTTGGATGTCTCCAGACTAAAAGACCTTGGTTGGACGAATAAGACCTCTTTGATCGACGGGATTATTTCTACCTGCGAATGGTATAAGGAAAATAAAGACACATGGAAAAAGATATAATTAAAAAAGTGTTGGTTACAGGCGTGCTTGGTCAAGACGGAGCGAACATGTGCGAGCTCTTACTCGGAGAGATGAATAAGCTCGGGACGATGAAAGTATTTGGCATGGCGAGAAGATTATCTAATCCTAATTATGTAAATTGTAAATCTTTTTTGAGTCACCCCGACTTTCAATTGGTTTACGGAGATCTTTCGGACGAGGTGAGCATAAACAGATTGGTTCAGGAAATACAACCAGATTATTTTATCAATTTCGCAGCCAATTCTTTCGTAGGTTGTTCGTGGGGTATGCCGCTTCAGGTTTTTGACGTTAACAGCCTCGGCGTCTTAAGATGCTTAGAGGCAGTTAAGAACTACAAGCCGGACTGCCGGTTTTATAGCGCTGGCAGCAGCGAACAGTTCGGTGACGTAGACTATTCTCCTCAAGACTTAAACCATCCTTTTAAACCAAGAAGCCCTTACGGCGCTTCTAAATGTGCGGCGCATCACATCATAAAGGTGTACAGAGATTCTTACGATATGTATGCAGTACAAGGGGTACTTTTTAATCACGAAGGCACTAAGCGTGGAGAGGAATTCGTGACAAGAAAAATTTCAAAAGGCGTAGCTAGGATATATAGCGAAATTAAAAACGTGAACAACTGGAGAGGGCGTCACGGGGTGGCTGCAGAATTTGACCCAATCGAATTAGGAAACCTTGATTCTAAAAGAGACTGGAGCGACAGCGAGGATTTTATGAAAGGCGTTTGGCTTATGCTGAACCAAGGAGAACCCAAGGACTATCTCTTAGCAAGCGGAAAGACCCATTCCATAAGAGAGTTCGTAGAGGAGGCTTTCTCCGCGCTAGGCCTTGAAGGTCATTGGGAGGGCGAAGGCTTAGAAGAAAGATACGTGGGTTCCGGTGGTAAGTATAAATATGTCTTCGTAAAGGTTAATCCAGACTTTTATAGACCTGCGGAGATAGAGATATTGCATGGGGATCCCTCCTCGGCTAAGGAAGAGCTTGGGTGGTCTCCCGAGATTTCGTTTGATGATTTAGTCAAAAAGATGGTTAGACATGATCTAAAACTTTTACAGAACTAATGAACGCAATTGGGGAGATGATGAAGATAGGCGTATCTAAAGGGTTTGCGTTCCATCTTTTGAAAAAGTACCCAAAGGACTTGAAGAAGAAAATAGAGTTCTTTAAGTGGCTTCTTAAAGAGAAGAAGGCTTATTCTCACAACTATTTCGTTAAGATAGTTGAAAATGGTGCCAGCGGATATTATTTTGATGAGTTTTTGCAACACAAACGGGACGGGGAAGCCATAAAAAAACTCAAAGACGTTGCTAAGAAGGGACTGATTAGGCGCGAGGTTGGGAAAGAGAAGATAGGACAAGACAAGACGGTAAGAAGAAAGAAAAATATTTTTAATTTTATTAACAATGAGTAAAGAAAAGAAATCAGAAACCTCTCCCTTGAGCCAGATAGAAGCCTATCTGCAGCAGCACAAGGGTGACCATTACAATTTTGAAGAGCAGCGCGACTATACTATTTCTAGCGGAAGCCTTCTATTGGATATCGAGATGGGCGGAGGCATTAAGCCCGGCGTTGTGCGGGCCTCAGGAGTCACTGAGGGAGGCAAAACCTCTTGTGGCCTCGCTTTCGCCAAAAACTTTCAGAAGATGGACAACAGTATGGTTATCTACGTTAAGGCCGAAGGCAGATTGTCCGATGACCTAATCGAAAGAATGGGTATAGATATCTCGCAAGACAAGTGGTTCGTTTTTAAGTGCAATGTTTATGAAACGGTTATTAACTTAATGAGGCAGATGGTGAAAGATAATCCTTCTGATACTCGGTATATGTTTATCATAGATTCTATGGATGCTTTGATTCCTCGGGGAGACCTAGAGAAAGGTTCAGAAGAGGCGTTGAAAGTGGGAGGGGGAGCGTTATTAAGTTCAGATTTTTTACGTAGGATGGCTTTGGGTCTAGCTACTAGGGGGCACGTATGTTATATGATTTCACAAGTGCGTAGCACGATCAAGATTAATCCATATGAGAAAACCACTCCTCAGGTAACGAACGCTTCGGGAGGCAACGCGGCTTTACATTATAGTGATTGGATTTTAGAGTTTCAACCGCGATACAACAAGGACGTAATCACCTCTGGAGCCAAGGGTAAAGAAGACATACTTGGACATTGGTGCAAGGTGACCTTTAGAAAAACGCCTAATGAAAAGACCGGCGTTAGCGTAAGGTATCCTGTTAGATATGGTAGGGTAAACGGCAAGAGTATCTGGGTAGAGAAAGAGGTTGTTGATATGATGCTGGCTTGGGACATGGCCACGGCAAAAGGCGCGTGGGTTACTATTTCTGATGAGATTATTGAAGAAGTACAAGAGAAAATTGGCTTAGAGTTCAAGAAGCAGCATCAAGGGATGGATAACTTGAGCAAGTATTTCGAAGAGAATAAAGAGGTAGGTAAATATATGTTTCATAAATTCAGGGAAGCGCTCAAAAGGTCATGATTTCCCTGAAGCATAAGTTTCTTTTTATTCACCCCCCAAAGACAGCAGGCACCAGCATAGAGCAGGCTCTAATTGAACATTGTGAATTCATAGATTCTAAATTCCGGACGGTAGGGAGAAACCCTTTACCAATAAGGAGTCAGATGTATAGAGGGAGAAATACGAAACACTGGACCCCAAGATACTACTCGAACAATTTTGATACTAGGGGGTTCTTCAAGTTTGCTAGCATAAGAAATCCTTGGGATAGGTTTGTGTCTTATTTCTTTATGTTAACCAAAGAGCCTTGGGTGCGTGAAAATTTTCATGAATTTATTGTTCAGTGCAAAAACGACTTTACCAATACTAGATTTTCTTTTTATAGGGGCGAGGAACTCCCTTCCCATGTTCCTGAAGAAGACGAGCATTGGATGCCTTTAGCAATGACTGGTCGGTGTGTGGATTATGACAGATGGGATTTTCGGAGTTGTCATAAAATGCTTTTGATAAACCAAACCAGAGAAGGAGAAGAGATGGACCATTTTATCAGGTTCCATAATTTGCAAGGAGACTTTGATGAGGCTTGTGATAGGATAGGAATATCTCGGAAGAAGCTTCCTCACCATGGAAATGGAAGAGCGCCCGTAGAAAATGGGATGGGCTACACCAAACATTATACTGAATATTATGATGACGAATTAATAGAAATCGTTGCCAAAAACTATAAAGATGATATAGATTATTTTGGTTTTAAATTTGGAGAGTAATAATGATAAGTTTTGAAAAACGTTTTATTTTTGTGCACACTCCCAGAACTGGTGGGACGAGCATGGAAGAAGCCTTGATGGAAAGTGTCCGAGATTGTGATATACATGATGGCACTAGGCACTGGCCCTTAATAGCTTACAATAGTTCTTGGGCCAAACTTCAAACCGGCGCTCGGTGGAATAGTTCTCTAAAGTCTGGGGACACGGTCCCCTTGTATGTTGAGTCGAAGAATTTGATTGATGACTACTTTAAGTTCACTGTGGTTAGGAATCCTTGGGACAGAATGCTTTCGTATTTTTTGCATCTTAATGGAGGGTTTGACGAAAGGTTATTTCCCAAAATGATCAGGTTGGCTGGCAAGTCTGGAGAAGGATTTTATCCTTTCGTTAATAGAGAAAGACATAACCTTGGAGAGGACGACATCTTCCGCGTCAATTTTCAAAGTTGTCATAGCATGGCCCACAATAAAGACGGAGCTAACTCTATTGACTTTATATTGAGATTTGAAAACCTTCAAGAAGATTACGACGCCCTGTGCGATAAGATCGGGATAGAGAGAACAGAGCTTCCTCACCACAATAAGTCTGATCGGGGTCACTATAGAGACTACTATAAAAAAAGAGAGATAGATATCGTTCGCAAGAACCTTAGACAGGATATAAAAAAATATGGCTACGAATTTTGATCAAAAGAAATGGTGGGAATATGTTGGAAGCCACCCGGACATAAAGGGCACAAAAACCCACATATGGACACCCCATAAAGAAGGCGGGGCTTGGCAGGCTACGCCTATATACGAACCCCACCTAAAGATACTAAAGGAGAACATAAAGTTTGACAAGGTTTTAGACTTTGGTTGCGGTTTAGGTCGCAACTTTCCGACCCTAGAGGCTCTCTTTGAAGAAATACACGGGTTTGATACCTGCCCAATGGTTGACAAGCTCGTCTCAATTCATGAGGAAGAGGGGCTTGGATACGAATTGCTTACCTGTGATTGGGACGCCCACAAAGATAACGTGTTCGATTGTGTTTTCGAATGCACGGTTCTTCAACACATACCAACGGAAGAGGTGAAGTCCAGATTAAAAGACATTAGTCAAATGACAGAGTATTTAGTTGGTAATTTTCGCAGCTTTAATGACCAAAACAGAGACTTCAAGCAGAACTTTGGCGGCCACAATATGATGCAGTTAGTTGAGGAAGTTGACGCTTTTGATATTGTTGACTGCTCTATAGACCCTTGGTCTGCGGCTACGCTAATGGATGATACGCACTACAACATTCTTCTGAAGTCAAAGTGAGGTTATATAATATACATGGGAAGCTCGTTAGTAAAAACGTCTCGAAATACTTAATTAAATGGGACGGAAAGTCTCGTTCGAATATACAGTTCAAAACCAAGCAGTTTCTTAAAAAGCATTGGAGCAATCAAATAGTTTACGAGGAGTTTCCTGTATATGGTACCAGAATGAAGGTAGACATACTAAACGCTACAAAAAAGATAGCAATAGAGGTCCAAGGACGTCAACATACTAGCTTTAATAAATTTTTTCACGGCAACTCCAGACTAAAATACCTAGAGTCAATTAAGAGAGACTTTCAGAAGAGAGAATGGCTCAAAAAAAACGGCTTTCAGGTAGTAGAAATAGAAGAAGATGAGGTAAAAAAGCTTTCTGTTTCCTTTTTTTTAAAATTCTTTAATATAAACGTATAATCCCAATAACAGTGTAATCATTCACAATAGGTGTGTCGGTGACACCTTTAAGGCGACGGGCGAGTGAAATGTTGAGGGATTTAGGATTTTTTTGTCATTTTTTCAGGAAGGTGAGCCCTTTTGGGGCTCATCATCGCTTCTTTGTCGCCCCATCATTTCAGACGGGGGGGAATAACTAATGCCTTACTATTCAAGGGTGCTGCACGGGGCGAGTATGCCGCCAATTGAGCTGCAAAGTTGCATGGCCAGCATGTTGGACTGCCCTCTGGTTGGCGGTTCGGACACGGACCCATGTGGTAACACTGCGTGGATTGAGCCTGTTACCGTTTATTGGGATAGTAGTGAGGGTGGTAACGCCACCTTGCCGGATGTTGGCCAGACTCTTTATTGTGACGATCAAGATTCGTATGCGTATGCAGTCAATAGTTATTTTGATGATATGGACGGAAATGGCTGTTGCGACTGTCAGGATGCTGGCTTCACTACGATGATAAATTCAGACGTAGATCATTTTTTGGCTTCTGGCAATGAAGATGGTTATTTTTTCATGCAGTCGGATGACGACGGAACTAATACAACGGAGAGTTGGGAGATAGGAACTGATTCGACGTTTAATTCTGTAAGCTCTTGTTCTGGCACTCCGACACCAACACCTAGTCCATCACCATCACCGACGCCGTCGCCGTCACCGTCACCGACACCGTCATCTACGCCCTGTTATACTGCTGAGACAGCTCACGTTTCTTATTATGATGAGTCCAACGGCTACTTGAAATATGCTAATAACTCTAGCGGAAGTTGGGTAGACACGACCGTTTCCGATACCGCTACGGATGGATTTTATACTTCTATTGCTATTGACAGTAGTGGTAAAGTGCACATAAGTCATCACGAAGAGTACCGTTCCCTTCGATATACAACTAATACTAGCGGGAGTTGGGTTACCACAGAGGTAGACGGCAATGATGTCACTGGTAAGTGGACATCCATTGTTGTAGATAGCAACGACAACCCACACATAATTTATGTAAGCGAAGAGGATCAGGAGGTTAAGCACGCCACGTGCTCGTCGGACACCTCTGTCGCCGGCAACTGGACAATTGAAACGGCTTTTTCGGGGGTTGAGCCCAAGTGGGCTTCTGTTGCTATTGCTGATGATTATCTTTATCTCAGTTTTGCTGACGATGGTATGCTTGTCACAGCTACCAATTTCGGTGGAGGTGGTTGGGTTTCCGAGCCCTTATTTTCCGAAGGTCTATACTCATCGATAACTTTAATAAAAGACGGTAGTGATATATGGCAACGGCATATAAGCCATGTTGATTCTAGCACCGGATATCTTAGATATACGTATAGCCACGGATCTTCTAGTTGGTCGGTGGAGAATATAGATACTACTGTATATACAACATATACTTCGATTGCTGCTGCTTCAGACGGCTCCCTTCACATATCTTATGGGGACGAGGATAATTATGCACTTAAATATGCCACGAATGAACATGATGGTACGAATTGGATAATAGAAACAGTTGATGATGGTGACGCTGGAAGCAATACTGTTGGCGAATGGAGCTCTATCGCTGTAGATGGGAACAACGTTGTTTATATTTCTTATTATGATGATACAAATGCAAACATAAAGGTCGCCGATAACCATTGTGGTTGGAGCATTCAAATTGCAGACGATGAGGATTTGGAGAGCGGTGATACCGTAGGACGATACACCTCTTTAGCTCTTGGCGCCGGCGGTGCTACCGATACGCCTACACCATCACCTAGCCCTAGCCCTACGCCATCGCCGTCACCAACGCCTACGCCCTCGCCGTCACCAACGCCTACGCCCTCGCCGTCACCAACGCCTACTCCTTCGCCGTCACCAACGCCTACTCCTTCGCCGTCACCAACGCCTACTCCTTCGCCGTCACCAACGCCTACTCCTTCGCCGTCACCAACGCCTACGCCATCACCGTCAGCTACTGCGTCACCGTCACCGACGCCTACTCCTTCGCCTTCGCCTTCGTCGATATGCCCACCCACGGTTTACGCCTACGGCTTCCAAGCTCCCAACGCTCACTTTAATGGCACTTGGCAAATAATTAGTGTCATTGTTAATGGTCGTGAGGTTTATCGAACCGGCTCGCCCGGTGCGTATTGGTATATGTGGTACGGCGTCGGTGGATGGAAAATGGGCAATTTGGTAACTGCTGATTGTTCGATGGATACCGACGAAAGTTGTCCGGAATCAATTAGCGCAGGAGACTGGGGGGCGTGTGGTGGCACGACAACCACAGGCACTGGGACACCATCACCTAGTCCGTCACCGACGCCGACGCCGTCGCCTAGCCCGACGTCGGAGGGTGATGATGGATGTGATGGGTGTGTAGACGTGACTGGATTTGATGCGGTAGCTAATGGAACCCTAAATGGAGTTTATACAAGGGGGGCTTCGCTCTGGTATGGAAAACCGTATTGGGAGAAGGGCACCAATGGTACGGGGTTTGCTTACGCATATATTTATTATAATCCAGCGAATAGTAGATGGGAAATAAGTTACGCTACTTTTTATGATAATGGCATCGGTGTCGCTTGGTGGGCGACACAAGACACTGATCAAGCTTGCCCGTTCTCAAATTTAGACGGTTGGACTTCTAGCGGTAATGTTGGAGGCACCCCACTCTTAGCGACGAATAGTTGTCCGACTGAGACCCCTACTCCGTCGCCGTCACCGTCTCCTAGTCCGTCGCCCTCGCCATCAGCTACTGCGTCACCGTCACCAACTCCCACGCCCTCGCCATCAGCGACGGCGGGGGGTTGCCAAGGATGCGAAGACCCCGAGTATCCGGGGACATATGCCGCATTGTGGAATTATCCTAATTTTATTGATTACTGCGATGGAGATGGTCCAACTATAGCTTGTTACAAAGGTAGGTGCTATAGATGTACTGAGTATGTAGGACCGAACGGCGCCAACAACTTACCCCCAGATCAGACAGATAAATGGGTGATAGATGATTGTTGTGATGGTTCGTCTTGCTGCCCGACTGGGTCACCGACTCCTACGCCGTCACCGTCACCATCACCCACGGCATCATGCGATGGTGAGACATGCGGAGACTTTTTCTCTTGGGTGAGCTGGGAAGGTCTCAATGAAAATAGAGATTATAGTAGTCCGATAGGTCATCATATTTGTTACGATGATAAGTGCTATGAATTAATAGGAGCGCATGGAGCAAATGCGGGTGGTCAGCAATACGAGCCGGGGGTAGATGGGTCAGAGGCTTATTGGAAAGAGGATATTTGTTGTACTGAATTAGCTTGTTGTCCGACGAACACTCCGACGCCGTCACCATCGCCGTCACCATCGCCGTCGCTCTCTACCCCAATAAAAGTTCCAATCACTTTATATGCTAAATCTAGATCACGACTTAACCCTCCCGGGAAAGATCCAGAATTTGTATACTTTGGTTATCAAGAGGGAACGGAAGAAACCCTGACTTGTTGTAGTCTGGGCAGTTTATCTACGACTGTTTACTATTTTGATGATCCAGACGAAAATCTTCGAACAGGGGTGACTTCGGGCACAAAACTATATTTAAATTCGGTCCTTGACGATTATACAAGAGCCGAAAGCCTTCAATTGGCTGCGCCAGACCCCTCACCTGAAGATAACCTGTTCCTCATAGAAGGCGATCAGTATGTTATAATTGGATTGTCCGGTGATGACATAATCGTAGATGAGATAGACGATTGTATGTGTCCGACCGAGACCCCTACTCCGTCGCCGTCGGCCACCGCGTCACCTACCCCATCACCATCAGCTACCGCGTCACCGTCACCGTCAGCCACCGGGTCGCCATCTCCATCGCCTAGCCCGACTCCTTCTTGCCCGGCTTGCGACATAGGACCTTACAACCCAAATGAATGTCTATATCTTACGGGCGCGGACGGGTCTGATGCAGCTCGAGTTTGTCATGATGGGATTTGTTATATAGCTGCCGTCCCCAATGGTTCTTGTGTTAGAAGCCAATGGGATGATCCGGATTATCCGTACGTGGGTTCTTCTATGTGGCTTGATTCATCATCTCGCTATGCTCTTGAGCAGCTAAAGAAAAATGATGGTGAGACTTTATATACCGCGGAGCAGGTTGATACAATAATATTTGAGTTAGAATGCTGCAGCGGTAGCTGCTGTGGAACACCGTCGCCGTCACCGTCACCGTCACCATCAAGCACGCCAGAGGATCAGGATCAGGCCTCTGTTGAATGTCTGGGCTGTGGCGAGTTAGATATTTTGCCTTGGAACGACAGCCAACCGGTCGATTACGAAGTCCAGATTGCCGACCCAGATACTGGAGAATTTCCTCAGACTTACGTATGCCATAATGGTAAGGGTTATAGACTCTTAGAGAGCAACTCTTCTCAGGAAGGAGCCGGGAATTATCCTTATGCTGTGCCCGGTGAGGACGATTCGATGTTCTGGCTCGAGGACGAATGCGCTAATCTTTGTTGTCCTACGTCAACCCCGTCACCAACCCCGTCAGCAACGCCTAGTCCGTCGCCAACGGTGACCCCCACCGCAACGCCAGAGCCGGGCGTGGTTTGGAAGGTAAAATTGTGCGTAGGTAGTCAATCGGTGTCCTTTTTCAGATTCCCTGACGATTTTGACCCTGACTCGGAATTCGTAAGATTGACCGCCGTGGGTGCTGAGTCCGGTTATTGCTATGAAATAGAGGGTGGGGCGGGAGCAGACCATGCTGAATATGAGGCTTGGGAAGCTCAAGGCAATACGGTAGTCGAAATAAAAGGTAGCGAATGGGGAATTAAAGAATTCGATAGCTGCAAAGAGTGCGTTTATGGGAGAATGGTCGAATGGACTGCTTGCTCGGGTGAAATTAATTATGTTTTTGTTGGGGATAATTCTTGGCAACCCGCAGCGGGAGATCAGACTACTTGGAGTAATCTACAAGGTTTTAAATCAGATCATATACCGGGAGATGAGGGTGTGGATACTTGGACGGTAAGTCATAGTGGCGCGCTTGCGCAGGGCCGAACCAACACGTGTTACAAGGTCGCTTATATACCCCCCTCGCATGATGATTATAGCGCAGGCTTTCCTATAGCTTTAAATAACTATAGGGACACCGGCTTTACTTATGCTTTTGATAACCAAGTTAATGAAAGCATGCTCAATTGGTGGCAAAGCGGCGCGGAAGGCCCGCCCAAGTATCAAGATGTACATGATGTCTGCGAAGATTGGTGGCAGTGTGCTAAAAGAATTTACAGACATATCGATTTTAGTTTTAGTTGTGATACCGGTCAGTGGATTGACCCCGACAACCAAGAAGCCGGAGTTGTAGCCGAAGGACCAGTAGGCAGCCCCGAAACTGCCGCTTGGAAACCTAAATTGTGGCTTAACGGCGGTGCCGATTTCACCGGATTTGCAGAGTGCTCTCTCCCCACTCTGGTTACAGAGGGATGGCACCACCATCTCACAGAGTATGATGCTGATGGTAAAGCCGAAATTATTTGGTATAGATATACTTGGCCGGTTAGATATAACCAAAATTTTGTAACTTATCAGGGCGGCGTCCCTACGGTCACGAATAAACATGATCAAAAATGGGGTAACGTTGGGCCTCACGTAGGATGCGCTGACATTAATGATAAGGCAACGGCAGCCGATGCGGGATTGACTGAAGGTGAGAAAATTGTAAAGGATGTATCAACAGACCCAGCCGAATACGATGGCACAGAACAGACAGAGAAACTTAATATCATAGCGGGTCTAGATTCAAAATTTAAATTTAGAGAAATTTATCAGAATAATGGGCAAAATTATTGGAGAACAGTCGTTCCATCCGAGTGTCAGCTAACCACACAGACGACGCCCACGCCGACGCCTACACCCTCTCCCAGCGTAGAGCCGGCGGGAGCTAATTATTATTTACTTACTCCTTGTGGACAAACAATAGGAACAATAGACTTTAATAGTTCTTATATAACTAAATTTAAAACCAATGTAGACCTTGATGATAAAAATAATAGGGTAATTAAAATTAGCTCTAATTTTTTCCCGCTAAGAGTAGATAGTTATTCTTTACCAAGCAACATTTATAATGGTCCATGCGTAAAAGTACAAAAGATAACCCAGTCAGAGTACGACACTCCCGGTGGAGGACAAAGGGTAGATGGAACACTAAACAAGTACCTCCCCTCCTTTGGGTTCGAAGACACGAGTGGGACAGAAGAAGAAGATTTAACGACACTGTGCAATCTATGCGTTAATACAACCGAAAGCGAAATACGCGTAAGATTAATAGAGTGCGGCACGTCTAGCGCCAAAGAATTCATATTAAGAGCTGACCCAAATAATCTTTTAACACACTTACCTAATAATGTAGTAAATGCAATTAGATTTAATTCTCCTAACCCTTACGTTATAAAGGCTTATCAAGCAGTATACACACAGGGCGGCTTGCTGAACGCCCTTACTCTAGTGGATCAAGTTGCCAGTTTAGCTACCGCCGCCTGTTATACCGCTGTTCAAGAGATTGTCGACACTACCTATACTATTAATGATTATATATATCTTCTTGATGAAGGCGTTAATTGTTTGGATAGAGACTGTTTAGAGAGCACTCTCTCCGAACAGTTGGGGTGCGAAGAAGGTGCATCTCACGTAGTCAGAAACAAAACCCCGCAACAGTCTTGCGTAGATGGTTACGCAGAGTATGTAAACTCCATAGATGATGGAAGTGATGAAATCATAAGTTATGGGCAGTTTGTTTCTCAGGAGTGTGAATGCGTTGGGGGAGAAATTCCTTTAGTCCCGACATTACCTGCCGAATTGGAATGTTGGAGCGAACACATTCAGTATGAAGATAAAGCGAAAGTCTGTTTTAACAGTTCGGTTTATATAGCGTATAACTCAAGCGTGAGTATCCCTCCGGCGGGAACTGCTGAGTCGGTTTTGTTTTGGACAGAGTCAACGGTACCAGAATACATAGATCTCTGCCCCAAGGATTGTCCAGATGTTGGACCTACCGCATCACCATCGCCGTCACCATCGCCGTCGCCATCACCGTCGCCGTCGTCTATTTCTCCTCCTCCTTTACCTCCGGTTGGGCCTACGCCTACCGCTACGCCTACGCCATCACCGTCAGCTGAAGCACCGGATTTTGATTGTCCTAGCGTTAGAGTTGCTGACTCACCGTATCCTGAGATTAATCAATGTTATACATTCTCTCAAGGCGCGTTCTACGGGGAGAACAATGATTCGCTTATAATGTGGAAGATCCATTTGTTTCAAGGTGAGAGATGGGTTATATCCAAGTACGATTCTCTGAATAATGCAGCTGGATGGGTTCCCCATCACGTTGCTAGATATAATACTCACTATGGTTATGACTTTCGGACGCCGACTCAAAATCCCGTGCCGGGAGATTGGATGGGTGGCGGCGAGTGTCCTCACGAAAAAATTGAGATAATGGATACCAACGGCTCGTACCTCGCGAACAACTGGGGCGCGACGTATCTTAGTGGTGAGATAACTGTCACTGAAGGCTGTCCGACTGGGTCGCCATCGCCAACGCCATCGCCGTCAGCCACTGCGTCACCGTCACCTAGCGCTACTGCGTCGCCATCAGCTACCGCGTCACCGTCACCAACGCCGACGCCATCACCGTCAGCTACCCCGCTAGCTGAGACCCCTACTCCGTCGCCGTCACCATCGCCGTCTCCCAGCCCGTCAGCCACTGCGTCGCCGTCAGCTACTGCGTCACCGTCACCTAGCGCTACTGCGTCGCCGTCAGCTACTGCGTCACCGTCGCCGTCGCCATCGCCTACGCCGGGTTCACCTTTAACTTGTGCTGAAGCAGACATAACAACCTTCATAAAAGACAGCGTCGAAGAAAATAATGCAGTTTTCATTGGTGAAAGCCACGGAATGATGTCTACACTGAGGTACCTGACAGATAAGACGACTGATATTTTGCCTCCGGTGGCCAACGAAGAAGCCATCCACTATTCGCGAGTTTTCTTCACCGAGCTTCTTTATTCTGGCGACTCGAGCACAAAGATCGTATCCGACTACCAAGCGAAGGTGTCGGCCCTTGGCATACTGGCTAGTCAAGGGACTCCGGAACAATGCGCCTTGATAGAGTCACTGAAAGATCGAGGAGTCGATCAGCAGGAAGCACTCTGTTGCCACAATGCTTGGACACCGGCAGAGGACCGTCCTGATGCCACCTTGCCCGAAGAAGGTTTTGCAATGGAGATGGTTAAGCTGATAGAATCAGTTACGCTTGCGGGTATTGAAGTCTTAGGTGTTGAAACACCTCCCTCGGACCCGGCTTACATTTTGGCAGGCAGAACAACCCCCACAGGGGTAGTAGCCCGAAACAACCAATGGGCGGCCGTCATTAATAAATGGTTGGAGGAAGAAAATGACTGGCGCACCTTCAACGCTCCGCTGATGGGGGAGCCTACGTTTATTATTCATGGTGGCTCGGATCACGGTAGCGAAGGGAGAGTGCCGACCGATACTGGTGTAGATCAGATGATTTTTAAGGACGGGGTATCATCCGACGCGGGTGGCCACATGGATATAGACTCTTTTGATTTTCGGTTTCCTTCGTGTCCTGAGGCAATCGCTGCAAGGTTTGGGATTGATCCCGCTGCATATGGTCCATGGGCTGGGATACCAGCCGCTGAGCTGGATGGCGAGGGGTACAAGTATGGTCTTGCCAGAATGTCCTCCAGCAGCGGTGGCAATGATCATGCTCCTGCAAACTTCGATACGGGGCTTGGTCCGTACGAAGAAGGACCCTGTATGTGTTTGTGGGAAAACGATGGGCGTTTAAACCAAGGAAACTATGATCAGACCCAAGACGCGTCAAGTGATTATATAGTTTTCATAAACGTATGTTCTGAAGATGGTCTTTCTTATGTTAATTATGATTGTACTACCCATAGTCATCCATACGACGAACCGAATTGTCCAACCGGCACAGCGACACCGACACCGTCTCCTAGTCCGTCGCCGTCACCATCAGCCACTGCGTCACCGTCACCGTCACCGTCACCGTCACCATCATCTACCGCGCCGGAGACTGTTTTTCTATATAAATTTGCTCTTGCTGAAGTGTCCGCATCTGATGCTAAATATGTTTGGCAGTCGCGTGTAGATGGAGCTCCAGAGTGTCTTGATCCGCAAAGCGTTACCAGAGGCAAATGGCTAGTAAGCAAAGATCCGACATCAGGAGAATGCATATTTGAATATTATTATGAAGATTTAGATAAGCTAATACCAGATGGCGCTGAAACCGAATGCATAGACGACGGGGTAAATGTCTTTTCGTTGGCCCCCCAAATACCGTTTGCGCAAAACCCTTACGTATTAGAGCCGTTTTTAATTAATGTTGATGGTTCTCTCAATGTAAACTCTATCCCTTCAGAGATTAAGACTTTCATAGAGGATAAATGCTCGGACATTCTGCCTCCTGACGGGCCGACAGATACCCCAACGCCGTCGCCATCAGCAACACCGAAAGGAGATTATTGCGGAGTTAGATTTAGAGTAGGAATAGAGGTTGATGATTGGGATCCTCAAGAAACCAAGGTTTGGCATCCCGCGAGCGAGTCTTGGGTACTTAATCCAAATTCGAGCTCGGTTCTTTTTGGGGGGGACCCAGCAACTCGTTATTACAAAACTTTTGGCATTGGCATGTCAGCACAGGATCCACCGGAGGTGATGATCCCGGGGCCGTATGATGATAATGGGGTACTTGGAGAACTTATATGCACAGAAAAATTTCATAATTGGGAGTTTATTAAAGAGTCTGGCGGAGGACCCCAAGGTGAAGATATATGTTACTTTGAAAAAATACTTCCAGTTGTTACAGACGAGCAAGATGGTTTAGGTCGCATTGAACTATGCCAAGGCGAGTTTTGTACTAAGGAGGGCATAGACTTAGAGCGCTTGTCTTCTTTTGGCGAGATTTATGAAAATCATAAGGGGGAGATTAGATTAACTAGAAGTCTTCTTTGGGGAATATCTAAGGCCCTATCGAAACATTGGATGGTTGATGAGAATGATGAGTTGGATTCATTATATGGACAAGTTAGAGATGCTATAGCTCCAGATTATTCTTCAAAGGAAGGTGGCTTTTTCGAGTTTAAGCTTCAGGGCGATGTTCAAAATGGTTTTGATAGTGGTGGTTGGACTCTTTCAGAAGAGGGTCTTATAAGAACGGTTTATAAATGGTGGCAGGGTTTCGCCATCGGTACGGACGCGACAGGACTTGCGTGGGCAATCAAGAACAATCGGGTTTGGATTTCCGAAAACATGGGGCAATTGGCTTTCGACTGGATGACAAGACACGGTAAATCCGTTCCTCATGCGGGGGTCGATGCTTTGTATGATTATAGTGACCTTCCTGTTATTGGTGGTTTACCGGGAATATCAAAGGCGACAAATCCTGCTCTTTCTTATAATGAAAAATGGAACGGATTAATCTTAGCCCGTATACATCCGGGTGGGGCTATTGATGATGACCGGGAGACTTGGCATGGCAAGTGTCTTTCTACAGCAACGCCATCGCCATCACCGTCGCCGTCAGCTACTGCGTCACCGTCAGCTACCGCATCGCCATCACCGTCAGCTACCGCATCGCCATCACCGTCAGCTACCGCATCGCCATCACCGTCAGCTACTGCGTCACCGTCGCCATCACCCTGTGGTACTGCAACGCCGTCACCGTCAGCTACTGCGTCACCGTCAGCTACCGCGTCACCGTCACCATCGCCATCGCCATCACCGTCAGCTACCGCGCTAGCATGTCAGCGTATTCCAATTAAAGTAGTTTATGATGTATTTCAGTTCAATAAGTCGCAAGGAACTAATCCTGTTCAGACAGGTATATATTCAGGATTTAGTGGTAAAGATCAGGCCTGTGATGCAGACGAGTTCCCGACTATAACCGTCTATACTGACACTTTAATAAATGGCGTTCTTGATGGGGGGGAAATTCTTTATAAAAACTGTGAACTTGAGGATACTTCGCCTGCTCTTCTAAGCGATCAGATTGCCGGCCCCGAAGAAAAGTGGTATAAAGTTCTTGAGATAAACGATGTTAGAGTGGGTGGACAAGCCTCGCAGAATGAGTCGATGTATATGTCTGTTAGACTGCATGTTGGCATAGCGGGTGCCGTTGATACCCTCAAAGTGGAGGAAGCCGACGTGTGTGCTACCCCATCACCATCACCGTCTCCTAGTCCATCACCGTCAGCTACTGCGTCGCCATCACCGTCGCCGTCAGCTAGTCCATCACCGTCAGCTACTGCGTCGCCATCACCGTCAGCTACCGCGTCGCCGTCGCCGTCAGGCACTCCGTCACCATCGCCGTCAGGCACTCCGTCACCGTCGCCGTCAGGCACTCCGTCACCATCGCCGTCAGGTACCGCGTCACCGTCACCGTCAGCTACCGCATCGCCATCACCGTCAGCTACCGCATCGCCATCACCGTCAGCTACCGCGTCACCGTCACCGTCTCCTAGTCCGTCGCCGTCAATTACTGCGACACCATCACCGTCGCCTACCGGTACGCCGTCGCCGTCAGCTACTGCGTCACCGTCGCCAACTCCCACGCCGTCGCCATCACCCTGTGGTACTGCAACGCCGTCACCGTCAGCCACTGCGTCGCCGTCAGCTACTGCGTCGCCGTCGCCGTCAGCTACTGCGTCGCCGTCGCCAACTCCCTCGCCGTCGCCATCACCCTGTGGTACTGCAACGCCGTCACCGTCAGCCACTGCGTCGCCGTCAGCTACCGCGTCACCATCGCCGTCTCCTAGCCCGTCGCCATCACCGTCAGCTACTGCGTCGCCATCACCGTCAGCTACCGCGTCGCCGTCGCCGTCAGCTACTGCGTCGCCATCACCGTCAGCTACTGCGTCGCCATCACCGTCAGCTACTGCGTCGCCGTCACCGTCAGCTACTGCGTCACCGTCACCGTCAGCTACTGCGTCACCGTCACCGTCAGCTACTGCGTCACCGTCGCCGTCAGCTACTGCGTCACCGTCGCCGTCAGCTACTGCGTCACCGTCACCGTCAGCTACCGCGTCGCCAACGCCAACACCGTCGTCATCACCGTCAGCTACTGCGTCACCGTCACCGTCAGCTACT
>Ga0310345_10000513_pt1 | contig 56512 bp, 48 predicted proteins | sample HC15DNA20500_MG_FD_204667 | JGI IMG/M metagenome (GOLD analysis project Ga0310345, IMG submission 204667) | Marine microbial communities from station ALOHA, North Pacific Subtropical Gyre - HC15-DNA-20-500_MG | ecosystem: Environmental > Aquatic > Marine > Oceanic | place: Pacific Ocean: North...
CGGAACCTTCGGTATTTATCGTACTTTTGTGGAGCGCCTGCTCCTTTGGAGCTGGATTTTTGCTGAAAAATCGGCTTTGACGTTAAACCGAAATGAATTTGGACAATTCGTTTCTTTCTGCAAAGAGCCACCTCGGTCTTGGGTTGGTGCGGCCCCTTCGGTACGGTTCGTTCAAAACGACAGCAATTGGGGGTTCAACGAAGCCTGGCGACCTTTCGACATCCGGAGTCAACCGGAGTCACCCACTTACAAGCCATTCACGGGTACCGTGCGACAGATACTGAGTATCTGCAGTTCCTTTTACAATTTTCTTCATGCGGAGGATGCAGTTGCAGTCAACCCGGTCGTCGCGTCTAGATTGCAGAATGGGAGTGCAGAAAAAGCAGATCATCCTGCACGGCGTTTTCTAAACTCAGAGCAGCTATCTAGCGTTATGCAAGTTCTAGAGCGTCGCGCGGCAGGTGACGCTTCAGGTGAACGCGGGCTTTTCATTGTGGCTGCGACGGTATTTTTGTGTCTCCGTGCGAGCGATCTAGCAGCATTTGGTGAGCATTGCCCAAGTATGAATTGCTTCACGTTTGAGGAGGATAGTTGGTGGTTGGTATTGAATATCCCAGGAACACCGCTCCAAAGGCTTGCGGTCAACCCAAAGTTCTTGCCCTACCTAATACGCTACCGAAAAAGCAGAGGACTATCCGCGTTACCGGAGCATGATGACGGAACCCCTTTGCTAGAGACCAGTCACGGGCGCCCAGGGCTTTCTGTTCGTCAAATTCGAGATGTCGCCCAAGCAGCGCTCAGGCAGGTGCATGCGGATATTACTTTAGGAGAAAAAGGTGGTAACCACTGGGATATTTTACTTGGATCAAGTCTCAGGGTTTTGAGAGACAGCGGCGCGAGAATAAGCGCGCAATCCCGCAAGCCCGCTGAACTGCAGCGAGATCTACGAATAACCAGTCTCGCTTATACTTATGGCAGGTATTACCGAGACTAAAAAATATTTTTATTATCCGATAATCACCAGATCCGGATATTGCATTTTGGCTCCCCCTCCCCCTTATAATTTTGAGCCGAAGTTTACGAATGAACTATCAGAGGAAGAAGACTCAATAATAATTGGGGCCGCAAACCAGCTCGGCCAGCCCGAGCGCTTTGGAGAACACGCTGGAACAGATAATGAGGAAATGGCTGGCGGGGTAGATCTGATCTATGAAGGTGCCGGTTCCCTCCATTGCTGAGACTGGGTACGTCAGACCTGAAAATTGGATGCAGGTTGCAAGGTAACGACGGTAGTACCGAAGATTGCGCGATCTGGCCGTTAAGGACCGATGAAGTCAGCAAGCCCAAGCCCGTGGCGCAAGCCATGTAGAGCAGTGCGCCGAGGAAGAACTGGAAGGCATCCGTGCCGCGGAAAACGCCTACATGGAATACATCGCCCGCGGCGACTTCCAGCGCATGACCGACCTCAGCCGGGCGTTCCATATGGAGATCGCCCGCGCCGGGAAGAACTCGTATCTGTCGGACTACTACGAGAAGCTGCTCGACGAGGGCCAGCGCCTGCTGCACCTGCACTTCGACTACCTGATCGGCAACGCCAGCGGCACGGGCCAGGGCCGCGACCACGACAAATTGGTCGCGGCGATCGCCGATGCCGAGGAGCATGCGGCGCACGAACACACCATGCTGTTCCAGCGGCGCTTCCTCAACTACCTGCAGCAGAACCTCACCGCGCCGACGCGCGCCTACTAGCGGCCGACCGCTGCCCTTCCGCCTGGCCAGGCGCGCCAGCGGCCGCTCGCCTCCTCCTGTCTCCCCTGACGTGCAGTCTGGTGCGCCGTGGCCCACTGCCGCGGCACCCAGCCGGATAGGCCCCATCCCACAAGCCAGCAATCACGGTGGCCAGTCGCCATGCTGCGACAGACAGGCGCAGGACAAGCAAAAACAGGCGAATACGCTCCATGTGTGGATTCACTTAGCCATACACCACTATTTATGGACAGATGAGTAGCCGGTATACCTAAAGATCCTGCCATATATGGTGAATAAACCTGAAGATACTTCCTTACACTGCGCCCAACAACAATCAGTCGTCCGGCGCACGGACAAGGGAGGCGAATATGCGGGTTCTCGTTCTGGGCAGCGGCGTCGTGGGTACCACCAGCGCCTATTACCTGGCACGCGCCGGCTTCGAAGTGGTGGTGCTCGACCGGCAGGACGATGTCGCCCTGGAAACCAGCTTCGCCAACGCCGGGCAGGTCTCGCCTGGCTACGCCTCGCCATGGGCCGCACCGGGCATGCCGCTGAAAGCCATCAAGTGGTTGCTGCAGCGCCACGCGCCGCTGGCGATCAAACCCACCGCAAATCCGGACCAGTACCTCTGGATGTCGCAGATGCTGCGCAACTGCACCGCCGCGCGCTACGCGGTGAACAAGGAACGCATGGTGCGTCTGGCCGAGTACAGCCGCGACTGCCTCGACGAACTGCGTGCCGAAACCGGCATCGCCTACGAAGGCCGCCAACTCGGCACCACGCAGATATTCCGCACCCAGGCGCAAGTCGACGCGGCGGTGAAGGACACCGCAGTGCTGAAAAAGGCTAATGTGCCTTTCCAGATGCTCGACCGCGCCGGCATCGTGCGCGCCGAACCCGCGCTCGCGCTGGTCGCCGACAGCCTGGCCGGCGCCCTGCGCCTGCCCAACGATCAGACTGGCGACTGCTACCTGTTCACCAGGCGCCTGGCCGAGATGGCCCGCGACTTGGGCGTCGAGTTCCGCTTCGGCCAGCAGATCGAGCGGCTGGAGAGCGACGGCCAACGCGTCACGGGCGTCTGGGTCAACGGCCAGCTGGAGCGTGCCGACCACTACGTCATGGCCCTCGGCAGTTACTCGCCGCTGTTGCTCAAGCCGCTCGGCATCAAGGCGCCGGTGTACCCGCTCAAGGGCTACTCACTGACCATCCCCATCACCGACGCGAAGATGGCCCCGACTTCGACCATTCTCGACGAAACCTACAAGGTCGCCATCACCCGTCTCGATGACCGCATCCGCGTCGGCGGGATGGCCGAGATCGCCGGTCACGACCTGTCGCTCAACCTGCGCCGGCGCGAGACGCTGGAGATGGTCACCACCAGCCTCTACCCGCAGGGCTGCGATCCGGTCCGCGGCGAGTTCTGGACCGGCCTGCGTCCCGCGACCCCAGACGGCACGCCGATCATCGGCGCAACTCGCTTCGCCAACCTGTTCCTCAATACCGGGCACGGCACGCTGGGCTGGACCATGGCCTGCGGCTCCGGTCGTCTTCTAGCGGATCTCATGGCCAGACGTCGGCCGCAGATCAACCCGAACGGCTTGGATATTACCCGCTATGGCCGCGAATCGCTTGCCAGCCCCGATCACAAGCCAGCCGCCGCTTGCTGAGCGTCTTCCAGAGCCCTGTGGCCTCGCATATCCAAGACCTGATGAATAAGAGAACCCGCCATGCGTCCCGCCCGCGCCCTCATCGACCTTGATGCCCTGCAGCACAACTACCGCCTCGCCCGCCGCACCAGCGCCGGCCGCGCGCTGGCGGTGATCAAGGCCGATGCGTACGGGCATGGGGCAGTGCGCTGCGCGCAGCACCTGGCAGCCGAAGCGGACGGCTTTGCGGTTGCCTGCATCGAGGAGGCGCTTGAGCTACGCGAGGCGGGTATCAGCCAGCCGATCTTGCTGTTGGAAGGCTTCTTCGAGCCCGGTGAATTGGAGCTAGTCGTGCAGCAGCAGCTCTGGTGCGTGGTGCATTCGCACTGGCAGATCGAGACCATTGAGCGCGCCAATCTTAGCGCCCCAATCACCGTCTGGCTGAAGCTGGACAGCGGCATGCACCGCGTCGGCTTCGCACCGGCTGACTATTTCGGTGCCAGGCAACGGCTGATGGCAAGCGGTAAGGTCAAGAAGATCGTGCTGATGAGCCACTTTGCCCGCGCCGACGAACCGGACTGCCCGCGCACCGCCGAACAGCTGGCAGTGTTCCACCAAGCCCGCGCCGACCTGCAGGCCGAGGTCAGCCTGTGCAACTCGCCTGCGCTACTGGGCTGGCCGCAAGTGCTGGCGCATCAAACGCCGAACGACTGGGTACGACCCGGTATCATGCTCTACGGCACTAGCCCATTCGAGCAGGCGCAGGCGCTTGCCGACCAGCTCAGGCCGGTGATGAGCCTGACCTCTCGCATCATCGGAGTACGCGAGCTACCCGCGGGCGAGCCGGTAGGCTACGGCTCACGCTTCATCTGCGACCGACCGACCCGCGTCGGCGTGGTTGCCATGGGCTACGCCGACGGCTATCCCCGCCACGCCCCGAACGGCACGCCGGTACAGGTAGACGGCCTGCGCACGCGCCTGATCGGCCGCGTGTCAATGGACATGCTCACCCTTGACCTCACTGATCTACCCGGCGCCGGTCTCGGCAGCGAGGTGGAACTTTGGGGCAAGCACGTCTGCGTCGGTGAAGTGGCACGGCACGCCGACACCATTGCCTACCAGCTGTTCTGCAACCTCAAGCGGGTGCGGCGCGACTATGTGGGCTGTTGAGAACCGCTAAAGTCTTTGATCGGCTTCGATCTATACGATTGGGTCATTAAAGGGAAAAGGGATAGCCACGCCTCGAAGGCAAGACCATGTTTGTGGCCAGTGGCACCGACGCCACAATCGTGACGCAGCTGATTGCTAGAAGCGCTTGCAGGGTCATTCATTCCCGAGCAGCAATGCTGCCGAGCGCCTGCGGGCGCGCTTAGATGATCACGACGGCCTTGCTCCAGGCAATCTGTTCGCCAAGGCGGGGCCCCTCGCGCTCAGGTAGAACAGGTAGAAGTCGGTAGAAACAGCCGGTTTAATTCATGCGTGGGCTAGTAAAGCCTTTTCTACCTGCCAGCTCAGCGAGAAAGCAATACAACCCTCATGTCGACTAGGTGAACCAAGGTCTGCTTATGGTCTAGGCTGTTTAAAAATCTCAACTGAAATTCAACGTGCGCGTTGCCAAGGCAAAATACTTGGAGCTCTTGGCCGAGCTGGTGTGCTCAGAATTCATTAGGAAACGCCGAGGTTGATCATAAAATGCTCGGTGCTCGGTGCTCGGTGCTCGGTGCTCGGTGCTCGGTGCTCGGTGCTCGGTGCTCGGTGCTCGGTGCTCGGTGCTCGAACTGTCTGTCGCCAGCCGCTTATGATATTGCCTCTTACAGCCCCTACCCTGCGGCTCGCAAGGTAGAGATTCCACTATTTCGCTTCCAACGCCATGCGCATCCATTTCGGCAGTTTGCAGGCCAGCAATTTGCCTAAGTCTTCAGGACTGAGTCTTTTTTTAATCGATGTAATGCATTTCGGAGTTGAGCCGCCTTTACCGAGATAATACAGAGCACTTATAGCCACCCCTACCTCAGTCCCTGCATGCTGCATGACCATAGGGGCAGCATGTACCAGCCGGATCTCCGCTTTCCCTATGAATACTGAACGGCTGGCTCCGTTGGTGTAATAAATTGGGATGAGCGGCATCTGGGTGCTGAGCCCAAACTTCCTAACTGCATTGGCGCCATGGATTTGAAGAGACAAGCGCTTCTGCCTGGCAATCAGGCTAAGCAATTTCCAGGGATTGGGACGGGCCTTGGCAACGTAACGTCCAGATTTCGGACGCATATAAATTCCGCGATACACCCGTTCGAGCTCGCCTCGGTTGACCAGTCGAGCTATTGCTTTGGATACGGCGTTTTTCGTTCCAAACTCTGTGAAACGGCTAAGATCGAACGGCTGCCCTTTAGGTAAACGCTTGACTCGTTGCGCAATCCGGGCGGATACCGACTGGGCTTGATCAGTGCTGAGCATCGGGGTGTTCACGCTTATAGCGTGAAGTCTAACGACGAGCTGAAAAGCGGCTGATGGAACGCAATCACCCTTCGCTGATATTCATTATGTGGAACGTCGTTTACCAGGCACTCTTCGAGGCGCCCCAACGAGAAAACTTGATCCGCGGACGGGTAGTGTCTGAGCAGGCTTTTCGCATAGCTGCGAATGTCATCAGGTAGCTCGGTGTTACGAGAGAGGTCGCGGAGAAAAGCTTCGGTCTTGACGACACTCCGGGTTCTTTCATGCGGAAGGGTCAAAGCGGCTACCTCCTTATTCGGTTATTCCAATCTACGAAACCAGAACGGGCAAGTCGCGCGCTTACCCCTAATTTGTCCGCGATTCGACGTGGTGCGGCTGATGGATTTTCAGCCCTACAATCAGTTCTTTCCCCAGTAGTTGTCTTTGCTGACCAGACCAAAATCTTCGGAAGCAAACGGCTGATCATCATCGAACATACCATCGACCATGCGCTCCCGACGCAACCCACTCAGCACCCTGAAAAAGCAGGGCTCACAGAGATGCACCCGGTAGTGCTGTCCATCATGCTGGGAGCCATATCCCCATTGGGCTTCAAGATTGCCGTATTGGGGGCCATAGCCGGGAATACTCGTGCCAGAGCGGCACACGTCGCAGATCACATCCTCAACGACATCGACCAATGCTTGCGACTTAATCTCCATGTACACCTCACGATTACGTTCCACACAACGCCGGCCGGTTATGGAATCATGAACACCAACATCATTGGATCAGCCTCGACTGGCTGAGCGTCAAAAACAAGCCAGTAGCTGCTGCCGATAATGCTGGGAAAAGCTGACCTGGTAAGCGGGCTCAATTGCAAAGCCATCCAGCGAAATGATGTCCGTAGGCTGCGATCCAATATCCGGTTCTGCACTACCTAACCCCGCACCGTCGAAACCTTCGACATGACCCAAAGTGCCCATCGGCTCAGGTCTGGACCCTGGAGTAAAACCAGGCATCTGCATATCGCTCAAAACTGCCAGGTCATCAGGCAAGTCATCCGATAATCGCTCCGCAAAGCTCTGAAGCGTTGGCTCCGCCAACATGAATAGCCATGCCTGGTCGTCGGACTCACCTGTGCGCCGCAGCACTCGCCCCAGCACTTGCCGGTAATGCAGTTCGGTGCGGATACGGCTGAGATAGCAGCACACTTGCAGGCGGGGAATGTCGGTACCTTCGCTGATCATTCCGACGGCCACAATCCAGCGGCAGGCGCTGCTCCGGAATGTATTGATCACCTGTTGCGCATCCGGGGTTTTGTTGGTCACGATGCGGCACTCTTCACCCATTGCCTCTAGAGCCAGAGCAACTTGCTGGGCGTGTTCGATGTCTGTGGCCACCACCAAACCAGCAGCATCAGGTTTGATCTGGCGTAGCTCGTTCAGCTTGCTGCAGCCAAGATCGAGGATTGGATTGATCAACTCGTCATGACGCAAAAGTTCGTCATAGGTGACAGGTGACTCCCCTAAAAGCTTGGCGATACTGGGAAACAGCCTCACGGAGCTATCCGCGCCAAGCTCTTCCGTAAGTTTCACCTTCTGATTGTCGAGCAACACTATGCGAGGTGATCGGCACACGTCGTCGGCAATGGCATCTTTCAAGCCATAACGGTAATCACAAACCAAATGCCCCTCGGGCGAAGAGTAACGAGCCAATGCGATGGCCTTATCGTCCGAACGCCAGGGCGTGCCAGACAGGGCCAACGTGAAGGCAGCCCGATCCTGTATCCGATGCAGTATCTGCTGCCCCCAAGCATTGCTGAGCAGCGGATCGTGGCCGGCGCAATGGTGGATCTCATCGAAGACCACGAACACCCGGTAGTCATCGAGAAGCTGCCAGAATCCCTCATCACGGTATTCCATGGCCTGATAGGTATAAGCCGCGCCCACGGCCCCTATCTGGCCGTCGAGACGCCTGCCTAGCACAGCCGCAAAGGTCGAACGAAAACCCTCCACGACCTGGCAGGACGGCGCAAAGCACAGCACCAAATCGATTCTGTCCTGCTCGAGCATCCGGCTGGCCAGTTCTGCGGCCATGCGCGTCTTTCCGGCTCCCGGCGTTGCCTGGCAGAAGAAGTGCGGCGTGACGGTAAAGTGATCCAGCGCCCGAGTGATGCAGCTGATCTGCCAGCTCCGTAGCGAGCTGCTCATCGTGGTGCAGCGAGCGTTTTGAGGGTCTTTTCGATGGCGCGCAGATGCCCCAAGAGGCGAGAACTGCGATCCCTGGCTTCCAGGTAATCGCCTTCAAGCTTGTCCCGTAAATGCGGCATTTCGTCCAGAAGCAGTTTGAATCGCTCTGCCTCGCCCATTGAAGTGAGAAAGTCCAAGCGAATTTCCTTGTGGAGCGCTTCCAACTGCAGATCCGTATTGGCTGACGACTTAAGCGGCAAAGCTTCCACATCGCGTACCGTTGTCCCTGGCTCGGGCACTCCGGCATCCATCACGTTGTTCTCAAAACCGTTGTCGATCAGTTCGAGTTGCAGATGTGTTGGAATCGGCTGCAGGTGATAAACCTGCCCTCGAACACGGCGGTCCTCGTCCGGTGAAACCCAGCCCGCGCGCACTAATCGGCGAATCTGCTCATACACATAGCGGCGCACATCGGCGATACGAAATTGTGTGCCACTCAAGCTAGCCGCATAGGCATCGCGCAGTTCGCGGGTTGTAAACGATGTCCGCCCTGGCTCCTGAAGCAGCTCATACAGACGCCTGTCAAAGATAAACGAGGCCGATTTCATTGAGGGCACCAGAAGAAATAACGCGAAAATGCGGATTATAATCCGTAGCCTGTACGTCCGCAAACGCACGATATTGCCGTCTCAAGTTGAATTGAGACGGTCATGGATAAGTTGGCGAAGGCGTTAGGGGAACGCATCCGAATGCAGAGGAAGGCCTGCCGGATTTCCCAGGATGCACTGGCGCTGGCGTGCAGTCTCGACCGCAGCTATGTAGGCCGGATCGAGCGTGGCGAGGTCAACATCACGGTCGAGAAGCTCTACCGCATCGCAGGCGAACTCGCCTGCGAGCCTTCTGCCACAGCTGTCTGAAATCTAACCCGAGCACGAATACGGTCAGACAGCAGCACCAATACTAGTTTGCCCAGCCCAGCCTGCTGGGTCAGCATCTTCAAAATCACCAACGCAAACACCCGGCTCTTGGTCTCGTTGTCCAACACTTCCAGCGACAGTTTTTGCGTGGTCGGTCATGGCATCGAGCAGGGTGCCCGGCACGCGCTCGGGGAACAGGCCGTGCAGCACTTGCTCCACAGAGTGGTTGCTCACCTGGGCCATCACATCCTCTTGGCGGCTGATACGGTTGGCGATGCCGGTGAGGAATTGCAGCTGATCCTCATCACTAAGCGGCGGCAAGCGCATCGCGAAAGCCAGGCTTGTGAATCGTCCTTCCTGTCACATCCACCAGTTTGCCCCTGCTGCCAATCGACAGCCCCACAAAGCCAAGCGCTGCCGAATCCTGGGACAAAAACTAGCCCTAGCGGGCCATGCCAGCACCTCAGTGTCCATTGGATGCGTTAGTGGAGGTGTTCAACCCGGTGCTGTTCGTGTGCCTCAGGCGCACCCATACCGCTTCTAGCTGAGGCTCCGGCCACCAGCGCATTGCACGCCGGGACCGGAATCTGCGGCTCAGTTGAGCTTGCCAGCGTTACGCAGAATGCGAGCAGCGTGCGCGATAACTGGAGCATCAACCATCTTGCCGTTCAGGCGGAAAGCTGCCGGCGCGGTTTTGGCCACCTCGAGAATCTCCTGAGCCCAGATGATCTCCTCCGCCGTAGGAGAGAAGGCTTCGTTGGCGACAGCAGCCTGTGCAGGGTGGATGCAGAGCATGCCGCCCATCCCCATGCACAGTGCGTTTTCCGCAAAGGCCTTCAATCCCTCGACATCGGAGATGTTGGGGAACACAGTCTCAAGCGCGGCGGCCAGTTTGTAGCGAGCAGAGGCAAGCACCATGGCAAAACGCACCTGATCAAACATCCGCTCAGCTGCAGGAGTGCCAGCCTTCAGGCCAAGGTCGACCGCCATGTCCAAGGCACCGTACGTCAGCCGTTCAACATTGTGCGCCTGGGCAATATCGTCGAGCTGCGCCATACCTTCGGCGCTCTCGATGAGCGGCCAGACAGCCTTCCCAGTGTCTGCCACCTGATCAACCTGACGACGGCTTTCGGCCTTGGGCAGGATTACTGCTTTGATCTGCGCATTCGAGGCACATAGGGCCAGGTCATCCAGATGCTCGACGTGGGTTGCCGAGTTGATACGCACGACTACCGAAGCGTCAGGATTCTGGGCGAGGAAGCGATGAATGTTTTCGCGCGCCTCAGTCTTATTCTCATCATCAACAGCATCCTCAAGATCGATGATGATCGTATCCGAGGCGCTGGCCAGTGCTTTGGCGAATCGCTCCGGGCGATTGCCCGGCACGAAGAGCGCGCTACGAATTGGGAGCGAGGTGTTCGAAGTCACAGCGTGCCGGCTCCTTTCAGATCAGCGATTTGTTCAGCGGAGTAGCCTAGCTCGACCAGGATCGACTCGTTGTGCTGACCGACCGCAGGAATCGCATCCATGCGCGGTTCGTAAGCGCGATTAACGCCTGGTGGTAGCAGTGCCGGCAGCTTGCCGCTCGGGGAGTCAATCTCAACCCCCGCTAGCTTAAATTCCTGGCCTATAAGCTTCTCTGGCGGGACGCCCGGCAGACTCATTTCTCCCATTTAAAAATCCGACTCCAATCGTAACTGCATGTTATTAAACGTATTATTTGTAAGGATCATGGGGTTACAGATTTTAAGAAGGACAGCGAGGATTGATCGGAGAAATCTAAGCAATATCCGATAATCACCAGACCCGGATATTGCTCTATACTACGCTGAAAGACCGATATAGACGCATTCGCCCAGGTTGAACCACTTCATGTCGCAGCATCCCCAGCCGCTTTTCGAGACCTTTGATCGCTTCCACGAACTCAACTTTCTTCACCTCAATGGCGAGCTTCCAGCGGTTCGGGACTTCCTCCATGGTTGTGCCGATGAGCTCCAGGCCGTCGAGGGCTATCGCGCCGTTCGGGGATTTCTGAAGTCCTACGCCGGCAACGAAGCCACGTTCAACTCCTATCGAACCCACGTCGAGCGGCTGCTGCTCTGGTCCCTACTGGTGGCTGTCAAGCCCCTTGTTGAACTGCGTCGCCGGGACGCCGAGGCCTTCATGGAGTTCTGCCTCAACCCGCCCGCCGACTGGATAGGTCCGGTCGTAAAGTCCCGCTTCCTGCGCGTGGGTGGTCGCAAGAAGCTCGACACGGACACCTACATCGTCAATTTGCAATGGCGACCTTTCAGTCACACTGTGGCCAAGCGCGAACGCAAGATTGCCGAAGAGGCCGTTGCCGCCCTTCCCTCCCGTCCCTACCGCTTGTCCCAGGGATCGGTGGCTCAGGTATTCGCAGTCTGCGGCAGCTTCTTCCAACACGCGATTGATGAGGGTCTCACCGAGGTGAACCCCTTCCGGGCGGTAAAACAGAAATCCATCTACAAGCAACGCAACACCTTGGATGTGGCGTCACGTTCCCTGACTCCGCTGCAGTGGAGCTACGTGATCGAGACTGCCGAGCAGATGGCCGCGACCGACCCGACACACGAACGCACTCTGTTCATCGTTGCGACTCTGTTCTCCATGTACCTGCGAGTCTCCGATCTGGTCGGGCGTGACAACTGGACGCCTACCATGGGCGACATCCGCCGCGATAGCATGGGCAACTGGTGGTTTCATGTGGTGGGCAAAGGCAACAAGGCCGCCAAGATCAGCATCCGCGACGAATACATCCAGAACTACCTGATACGCTATCGCCAGCATTTACAGCTCTCCCCCCAGCCATCTGCCCACGAGAAAACACCGTTGATCAGTTCCCTGAAGGGGCGTGGTGGGCTATCTGATCGACATATTCGCCTGCTGCTCCAAGGGCTATTTGATCGCGCTATGGGGCGTATGGCTGAGGAAGGCTGGAGCGATGACGAAATAGACCAGTTGCGTTCAGCTTCACTGCATTGGTTACGCCACACCTCCGCAACCTTTGATGCACCATATCGAGAGATGAAGGACCTCCAGGCTGACCTTCGTCACAATAGTCTCAGCACTACCCAAAATACGTACTACAACTCGCTGGACGAACAACGGGCACACTCGGTGAAAAGCCTTCCAATCAGACGTTAGACGCCCATTAAACACACACTTGTTTAGCCATCGCGCATAGCTTGAGAACGAGAAAATTTTCCTTGGCTCAGGTGATGGGTGAGTTATGCAACCAGCGCATGCTCGACCTCGACTCGCGGACATGCCATCTGCTTGCTGGCGCGTTTCTGCGCCAGCAAGAAATCAGGAGGTCGCGCTTCCGTCGTCATTGAAAAAGTCATCACGGGAGATGCGTCCGAAATCGCTGAGGTCTTGGTCTTACTGGTCTTCAGCGACCGTCTCGAAGATCGTCGATCATTGCAGCCTTCGTGCTGTACTTGGCTCCGAGATGTACCAGCCTCTCGATGTTCGCGGCAGTGAAGAACTGGTGGCCGGCAGCGATGACTCTCTGTGCTTTGATAATCCCGTGCAGGACTTCACCCACCCATTTCGCAGGCTGCGATCTTCAGGCGTTGGGGTTCGACAAGGCCCGGTCTCATCGTACGGGGCGTCCTGATTATGATCCGGCTAATCTGCTCAAGATCTGTCAGTACGGCTACGTGCAGCGCAACCGTCACGTTCATTGAAAAGTATGGATGTGATGACCGGCGCCTCAGCACCTGCTAACCATCGAGTTGGCAGCCGCTTCGAGTCTCAAGGCTTTCTCATGATCCAACGCCTAGCCTAGGATCCGACTACGCACAGCGGATCGGCATCTATAGCAGCCGAGACCATGGTGGTTCCATATGCCGGTTGCGAGCGGTCAACCAGAGCACCACACCCGACATGGGTGCGGTGCTCAGTTCCTGATAGCAGTGGATCAGCCGGCAGTCGATTCCAGAGGTTTCTCCATCAGCGTGCAGACCTGACCCGGCCGGTGCCAGAGAAAACCCATAATGGCGGCGGCGCCCACCAGCCCCGGCAGCGCGAACGCCAGAAAGCTCGCCTGCAACGGCAGTTGCGCGGCGTGCAAAGCTCCGCCCAGCAACGGGCCGATGATGGCGCCAATACGGCCAATTCCCATCGCCCAGCCCAGACCAGTGGAGCGGATATGCGCGGGGTAAAATTGCACGGCGCAGGCATTGGCGAGGATCTGCGTACCGATAGTGCAGGCCCCGGCCACGCCGATCAGCAGGTAGAGCACCGGCAGCGGTGACTTCAGCGCCAATAGACTCAGCGACAGCGCACCGGTGGCGAAGAACGCCAGGAGTACCCGACCCAGGCCTATGCGATCTCCCAGCCAGCCGCCGCCGATTGCCCCGAAGATGGCGCCGAAGTTCAGCACCAGCAGGAACGCCAGGCTGGAGTTGAGGCCGTAGCCGGCAGCGTTCATAAGCTTCGGCAGCCAGGAACTCAGGGCGTAGACCATCAGCAGGCAGCAGAAGAAGGCCACCCAGAGCATCAGCGTTTTCAGTGCGCGACCATCCTGGAACAACTGGGAGATGGCCACCTTGCCCGCCTGCCCCTTTGCCAGATTGAGCCGGTCGTGCATTTTGGGCACGTAGTCGGGCTCTGCCCTGGCCAGCAGCTCTTTGGCGCGTTCGACCTCCCCCTGGCGCAGCAGGAAGTTCAACGACTCCGGCAGCTGGCGCACCAGCAACGGCAGCACCAGCAGCGGTACAACCGCCACGAAGAACACCGATTGCCAGCCCCAGCTGGGCATCAACGCCATGCCCAGACCCGCAGAGAGCATGCCCCCCACCGAGTAACCGCTGAACATGATCGCCACCAGGGTGCTGCGGATTTTCTTCGGCGCGTACTCGTTCATCAGCGCCACCACATTGGGCATCACCCCACCGATACCAAGCCCGGCGAAAAAGCGGCAAATGGCAAACTCCTCGGGAGTGCGCGCGAATCCGTTGATCACGGTAAAACCGCTGAACAGGACCACACAGGTCATGATGGTCTTGCGGCGCCCGATCCGGTCCGACAGTGGGCCGAAGAACAGTGCACCGAGCATCATGCCCACCAATGCGCAGCTGCCTAGCAGACCGGCCTGCAGCGCAGAGAGGTTCCAGGCTTGCATCAGCGACGGCAGCACCACGCCGTAGATAACCAGATCATAGCCATCGAAGATAATGATCAGCGCGCACCAGAACAGCACGCGCCCGTGAAAGGTATTGAAGCGGGCCCCGTCAAGCAGGGCGGAAACGTCGATATCACGCATGGCATAGCTCTTCTTGTCATTGTTATAGAGCCGGAACCGGCATCGAGGCCGATTCCGGTAGAACGACGCGCAACTAGGCGCAGTGGCTCAGGGCTGTCCAACCTAGTCGAGCGCGGGCATCTCGCACGTCAGCGTCGAGGTCGTGGTTCCACAACCAGTCGAAGCGGCTAGCCAAGGTAGCTCCCAGCGCCTGTTTGTCATCACCCACTGCCGGGTCACGCAGTTCGTAAAGTTCACCGGCTTCCCAGGAGGTACGCTGCACGCGGCAGGCACGCGGGCGGCGCAAGGCGTCGTAGGCAGCCAGCAACTCATCGAGGTTGCCGCGACTCACCTGAACATCTCCCAGCAGGCGGGCGAGGAAGTAGGCGTCCTCGAGCCCCTGCCCTGCCCCGGCGCCCTGGTGCGGCAGCATCGCGTGGGCGGCATCGCCGATCAGCGCCACACGGCCGTGGACATAACCAGGTAGCTCGGCGAGGTCGTGCAGAGCCCAGTAGGTTGGCGAGGGAATGCACTCCAGCAGGATTCGCGCAGCATCGCCCCAGCCGACGAAGGCGTCGAGCATCTCACGCTGGCTGGCCTGACGAACCCAGGGCGAATTCTCGGGCCAGGTGGGCGCGGGCTGACTGCGGTCAGATACGAAGGCCACCACGTTGATGATGCGCCCCCGCTTAACCGGAAAGGTAAGGATGTGGCCATCCAGGCCCAGGTACATCTGCGGCACGTCCACCAAGTGCTCGTCAACGCCAGCGGCACGGTAGGCCTCGCGCAGGTGCAGGCTATCGATCATGCCACGGTAGGCGCAGGTACCACTGAAGCGCGGCACGGCGGGCGGGGCCCCGATACCCTCGAGGACATGGCCACGAATAGCCGATTTGATGCCATCGGCGGCGATCAGCAAGTCACCGCGATATTCACTACCGTCGGTAAAGCGCACACAGGCCTCATCGCCGTGCTGCTCCACGCCCACGGCGCGCTTATTGAATCGGGCAATGCCCTCCGGCAGTCGGCTGGCGAGCACGTCGAGGAAATCCGCCCGGTGCACCGAAGACTGCCCCACGCCAGGAGCCACGCTCGCGCCAATGTAACCGGCGTCGACGCTGCGGCGCCATTCGAACCACACGTCCTGCCAGGGCTCGGGGGTGCGATCGGCAACCTGGGCGTAAGGCTCTGCAATGCCGAGACCGGCAATGGCTCGCACCGCGTTAGCACCGAAGGAAACGCCCGCTCCCACCTCACCGAAGGCCGGTGCGGATTCGAAGAGCTGGACGTCGAGATGGGAATGGCGGCACAGATCCAGTGCCAGGGCGACGCCGGAAATACCGCCGCCGATGATGCCGATACGCAGGGCAGGCTTGGTGATCATGTTTGTACCCATGATGTTGTTGTTGGAGTGAAGTCATCATGGGCGCACGAGAAATATTGATAAATACCGCAGCCTGCATACAAACTATTTCAAACCTGAATATTCCTACCAACCTATGAGGCAGACCATGGACCTGCGCGACCTGGATCTGAACCTGCTAGTGGTGTTCAACCAGTTGCTGATCGACCGCCGCGTCTCCACCGCCGCGGAAAGCCTGGGTCTGACCCAGCCCACCGTGAGCAACGCCCTCAGGCGCCTGCGTACAGCCCTGCAGGACGACCTGTTCGTGCGTACCTATCAGGGTATGGAGCCTACCCCCTACGCCCAGCAACTTGCTGAGCCAGTGTCGCTGGCCATCCATACCCTGCGCGAGGCGCTGAGTCGCCAAGACAGTTTCGACCCGCTAACCAGCGAACGCACCTTCACCATCGCGATGACCGATATCGGTGAAATCTACTTCACCCCGCGCCTGATGGATGCCCTCTCCCGCCTGGCACCAGGCTGCCGCATCAGTACCGTGCGCAACACCTCCGTATCCCTGATCGAGGCGCTGCAGAGCGGCACCGTCGACCTCGCCGTAGGCCTGCTGCCACACCTGCAGGCAGGCTTCTTCACTCGCCGTCTGTTCCATCATCGTTACGTATGCATGTGTCGCAAGGACCACCCCGTCACCAGCGAGCCGCTCACGCTGGAGCGCTTCTGCGCTCACGGTCATGTGCGGGTCATCGCCGCCACCACCGGCCACGGCGAAGTGGACGCACACATGGCGCGTCTGGGGATAGAGCGGGACATCCGTCTCGAAGTGCCGCACTTCGTCGCTGTGGGCCATATTCTCCAGCGCACCGATCTGCTGGCCACGGTACCCGAGCGCTTTGCCGAGTGCTGCGTCCAGCCCTTCGGTTTGGTGGCCCTGCCCCACCCCGTGCAGCTACCGGAAATCGATATCAACCTGTTCTGGCACGCCAAGTATCACCGAGACTCCGCCAACCGCTGGCTCAGGCAACTGATGTTCGAGCTATTTGCGGACTGACGGCGCCCGAAGTGCCTGACAGCCCATTGCCTGCCATGAGGGATCGGGCTGACTGCCGAGTCCTGCGACGGACTCAATACACGCAGCTCTCGCCCTGGCGCAGATACACCAGGGTATGGATCTCGCCGTGTGAATCCTCATAGACCATGGTCGCCTCGCCCACCTCACAGCCCTGAGGCATCTCGATCGAAATGACCCTGGCGACATCCATGGCCTGGCCATAATGGTATGGCTGCGCATCGTCGGCGACTGCCCACTGAGCGACAAGTGTCACGCCGATCATCCAGTATCTTGCTTTCATGCTGCACCTCGTAATGACTCGATGAGCATCAGCTTAAGGAGTGGTTCCGGCAAGAAACAGCGAACTCCAGGCAAGGTAGTTTTGCCTTTAGCGTAATAATCGAAGAGCGCTAAGCGACAGGGCATCAACCCTGGCCACACCGGTTTGCTCCCAGGGTCACGCCCAATAGGTGGGGTTTTCCACCAGGGTTCGATTACCGCGGAATACCAGGGGTAATTGCTCCTTGAGGAACTCCACCCAGGTTCTCACCTTGGCATCGAGAAAGCGCCGCGACGGGTACAGCGCATAGATACCCCGCTCGTGCAGGCGATGTTCGGCCAGCAGGCGTACCAGTCGGCCCTGTGCGAAGGCCTTGGCCGCTATCAGGTCCGGCAGTACGCAAATACCCATACCCTCTCCTGCCGCCTGGGCCATCGCCTCGGCGACGTTGACCTGAAATGTTTCTCCCAGACGGATCGCCCGCTCGACGCCGTTGTCGGTAAAGGTCCAGCTGTCGCCAAAAACCGGGTCGAGCAGGCGCAGGCAGCGATGCTGGCTCAGCTCGTCGAGAGTCATCGGAATACCGTGCTGCCCCAGGTAGCTCGGCGCCGCACAGACCACGCTGTAGGTAGTGCCGAGCAGTTGAGCGACCAGTTCGGAGTCGGGCAACTCCCGGGCCAGAGTAATGACCACATCCTGCCCCTCCTCGAGCAGGTCAGGGTGGCGCTGGGAGAGCGTCAGCTCAAGGTTCACTTCCGGGTAGAGCTCGCTATAGCGGGCGGCCAAGGGTGCAAGTAGATGGGTGCCCAAACCGGTGATCGCGTGCACCCGCAGGCGCCCCCTGGGCATCAGGTAGGCACCACCGGCCTCGGCGCCAGCGTCTTCCAGCTCGCTGAGAATATGCCGACAGCGCTCCAGGTAACGGCTGCCTACCTCGGTCAGCCCCAGCCGGCGGGTGGTACGTTGCAGTAGGCGTGCCTGCAGATGACTTTCGAGTTCGGACACCTGCCGCGACACCTGCGCGGTGGACAAGCCCAGCGTCTGTGCAGCAGCCGTGAAGGTGCCCGCGTCCACCACGCGAGTAAACACCCGCATTGCCTGAAAAACATCCATCTGACTGTTACCTATTTAGTAAGTGTTCTTTGCATAAGACGGCTATTTTTGCATGAAAGCATGGGAAATATACTGCCGCCTTCGCGGGCCGGCCCGGACTTTCCAGCGTGCGCCCGTCCCCCGACGCTTTGCTTAACCGAGGTATTCATGACTCCCGATCAACGATTTGCCCGCTGGGTTCAAATCGCTATCTCGGCCCTAGCCTGTTGCTTCATCTACTTCCTAACCGCCGACCTGAGCATGCCGTTGACACCACAGGCGCAGTTGACCCGACCGGTACTGAAGGTCGCGCCGCGGGTCGCAGGCCAGGTCAGTGAGCTGGCGGTGAGCAATAACCAGTACGTACAACCTGGCCAGTTACTGTTTCGCCTCGATCCGCAGCCATTCGAGCTGGAGGTGCAGCGGGCCGAGTTGGCGCTCGAACAGGCACACCAGGACAACACTGAACTCGATGCCCTGCTGGCCGCCGCCCGTGCCGAGGTCAGCGCGGCCCAAGCCAAGTCGAACGAGTCGGGCGCTCAGGCCCTACGCCTGTCGCGCCTGCTCGAACGCCAGCATGTCTCGCGCCAGGCCTACGATGCGGCCGAAGCGCAGCATCTGATGGCCCAGGCCCAACTGCGTACGGCGCAGGCCAGAGTCCGTGAACTGCAGGCCCGTCGCGGCGGCGCCGACGGTGCCAATCTACGGCTACGCCAAGCCCGCAATGCACTGCTCCGGGCGCACCTGCAGCGGGACTACAGCGAGGTTCGCGCCGAACGTGGCGGCGTGCTCAGCAACCTGCAGCTCACCCCCGGCACCTTCGTCGCGGCAGGAACGCCGGTGGCCGCTCTGGTCGAGGACCGCCTGGACATCATCGCCGACTTCCGCGAGAAGTCCCTGCGCTACATCGGCGTCGACACCCCAGCCGTGGTCGTATTCGACGCCCGTCCAGGCGAGCTGTTCAGCGCCCGGGTCAGTCATTTCGACGCCGGAGTCCGGGAAGGCCAGATCGATGCCAACGGCGAGCTGGCAACGCCCGCGCAATCCGAGCGCTGGGTTCGCGACGCGCAACGACAACGCGTGCACCTGGCACTCGATGAAGAGCTGCCGTTCCTGCTGCCCACCGGGGCTAAGGCCACGGTTCAGCTGAAGCCCTTCGACAACCCGCTGGTGAACCTCGCCGCTACGCTGCAGATCCGCCTGATCAGTTGGTTGCACTATGTCTACTGAACCCTCCGCGGCGGCACACACACTTGCCGAAAGGGCCACAGCGCCCCGTTTGTCACTGGGCAAGAACGACCTGCGCCAGTGTCTGCGCATCGCCACTGGCGGCAGTCTGGCCTTTGTCCTGTGCAAGCTGTTCGACCTGCAGTACGGTGCCTTCTTCTGCGTCTATCCGATGCTACTGCTCGGCCTGGTGCCGCGCCTGACTGCCCACCTGATGCGCCAGTTCTTCACCCAGGGACTGGTCGTCAGCCTGGAGGTCGCGTTGCTCTACGGTCTGTTCGGCGGCCGACCGCTGCTGATGATTCCGCTGGTGTTCTTGCTGTTTCTCTACCGTTTCGCGCTGATGGCCAGCGGCCCGAACTTCCTGTTCGGCGCCCTCGGCGCAGTATTTCTGTCGATCCAGCTGAACTTCGCCAGCTACCCGCACACCGACGTCATCGCCATGCTTGGGAGCAATGGCCTGGCCATCGTGCTGGCCGCAGCGATCGCCGTGCTGATGTTCTACCTGTTTCCCGACTGCGAGCCGCGCCCCGCACGCACGCCGCCGCCCAAAGACCGCGCCAGTCGGCGCCACGAGGCACTGCTCGGGGCAACGGTGGCGACGCTGTCGTTCAGCGTATTCCAGTGCCTGGATCTGCAGGACTCGCTGTCGGCTCAGGTCGCCAGCATCCTGCTGTTGTTTCCCATGCACTGGAACGGCTCACGCTTCGCCGGCCGTACCCGTGCGCATGGCACCCTGCTCGGCTGCGTGATTGCCCTGCTGATCATGCTGCTGCTCTATGATCACCACGACCTACTGCCGCTGGTCGCCCTGCTGCTATGGATCGCCGCCATGGTCTGCGCGCGCTGGCACATGCTGGAAAAGGGGGTGCCCGGCGTCGGCTTCGGCGCTTTGACCACCCTGGCCATCCTGTTCGGCCAGTCGCTTACGCCCAGCCACGACATCATATTTGCGACCCTCTACCGGCTGAGTTCGGTGTGTGTCTCGGTGCTGTTGACCCTGTTCGTCGTGTTCATGGTGCACCGCTTGCTCAACCGCTTTGTCACTACTCGCCACAGCAGCCATTGAAGCCAACAGCTGCGGCCACGGCGATTGTCAGATCAGCGCGCGTTTTTCCTGCTCGTACACAAAGCCGGCGACCGCGCACCGCTACAATTTGTTATCACGCGTGCAACACTTTCGCGGCAAGACGCGCTTGGCCGTGGATCCGAGCGTTTTACGATCATCTGGGAGAAATGATGCGAACGCGCGTGAACCGGCGAATCCACTTGCTCCGCCGGCCCCGAAACATCAGAAGGGATAAGGCTGATCAGATGGCTCAACAGTGACCCACTTGATTTCTGTGAACTCGTCAATCACAGCGCTTCCATCGAAACGGCCGTATCCACTCTGCTTCATACCACCATAGGGGGCCTGCGCTTCGTTTTGTACGGTGGCGCCGTTGATGTGGACACAACCTGCATCCAACCGACTTGCCAGCTCAAGCGCTTTGGAGACATTGGCGCTGAAAATTGCAGATGAGAGGCCATAAGCCGTGTCATTGGCCACTTCCAACGCCTCCTCTGCCCCGTCGACACGAACGATCGTGGTAATAGGACCAAAGGTTTCCTCGTCGTAGATTTCCATGTCCTTGGTCACGCGGTCGACTAGCGTGGGCTGCATCAAGGCACTGTCGGCGATACCGCCCGCGGCGATGACAGCCCCTTTGCCGAGCGCATCTTCGATCAGATGGTTGATCCGCTTTACCGAGCCCTGGGCGATGACCGGTCCGACTACGCAGGTCGGAGATGCGGTGGGGTCGCCAAGCTCCAGTTTGCCGATTCGCTCGGAAAACTTACTCACGAATTCGTCGGCAACACGCTGATCGACCACGAAACGCTCGGTCGACATGCAGATTTGCCCTTGATACAGGAACGAGCCGAATACTGCGGCATTCACTGCGCCGTCGATATCGGCATCCTCCAGCACTACGAAAGGAGCCTTGCCACCCAACTCCAACAAACAGCGCTTGAGATGGGACGCACAGGTTTCGGCGATCATGCGGCCGACCTTGGTGGAGCCCGTGAAGTTGACCCGGCGCACGGTATCGTGGGCCACCAACGCTTCGGTGACAGCCGATGCGTCTTCGGGCGCGGTAATCAGGAAATTGAGCACACCCGCCGGCAGGCCTGCCTCAATGAAGGCATCGGCCACAAGGGCATGAGTGCGAGGACTGTTTTCCGAGCCTTTGAAGATCACGGTATTGCCGCACGCCAGCGGATACGCGATAGCGCGAGCCCCCAGGATCACCGGCCCATTCCACGGCACAATGCTCAGCACGGTGCCCACCGGCTGGCGAAGCGTCAACGAGAAAGCGCCAAGCTTATCGGTTGGAATCGTCTCACCCTTGATTTGAGTAGTGAGCGCTGCAGCCTCGCGCAGCAGATTCGCCGATGCACCTACGTTGAACTGCGCCCAGAGCTGCGATGCGCCAATTTCCTCAGCCATGATCCGGCAGAATTCCGACATCTTGGCCTCGAGGACATCCGCTGCTGCGAGCAGGAGACGACGCCGCTCGGTCGGTCCGGTCTTGGACCATTTGCGGAATGCTCGCTCGGATGAGGCCGCGAGCCGTTTTGCGTCTTCCAGGGTGCAGGCAGCCGCAGTGCTGACCAGTTTGGCGGACACAGGGTCAAGCCGTTGGATCGTCTTGCCTCCGGTAGCGTCCAGCTTGATATTGTCGATTACCAGTTGTGCACTCATTTCTAGACCTTTTAGACAGTAGGAAAATTGTGTGACGCGACCGCATTCAGTCGGCAGCTCCGGGCATACGCAGAATGGGACTGCGCTGCGCAGCTGCGTCAGTGATTGCGCGACTACGCGTAGCCGGATCTGCTACCCGGCTATTGAAGATGGGCGTTGTGCCCACCCTGCGAGCCAACTCCAGGCGAGAAGGCATCACGTCCACGGCAATGGCGGAGTCATGCGGCCAGGGCCGCTTTCCAGCCTAAACGGCTGTAGGCCAAGTTCAGGTCTTGCTGCAGATCGTGATTCCACAGCCAGTCGAATCGGCTGACGAAGACTGCGTCACAACGATGGGGTCGCAAGGTGCCCACTTCAGCGATAGCCCGCTAACCCAGCAGCTCGACCATGTCCTGGGTCAAGGTGCGCTGCTCATTCAGGCGCCGAACGATGCGCTCGACCGTCTCCAGCCGCACCGCGGCGCCGGCACGCATCTCTGCCATGGCGCCCAGGGCCGCGGCGGACTTCTCCAGGCCGGTGCTGGTGGACTGGCCGATGTGTTCGACTCCCGTCCGCGCCTCCTGCGCCGACTTCTGCAGGCTGCCGGCGATCTGCTGGATCTCGCCGCTGGACTCGTTGGCGCGCTGGGCCAGGTGACGCACTTCGTCGGCGACTACGGCGAAGCCGCGGCCATGCTCACCGGCGCGGGCCGCCTCGATGGCCGCGTTGAGCGCCAGCAGGTTGGTCTGCTTGGCGATGTCCTGGATGCTGCCGACGATGGCGCCGATGCGCATCGACTGTTGCGACAGTTCGTCGAATACCTGATCGATGGTGCCCATGTAGCCGGCCAGCTCGCGGATCGCCGCCTCGCAGGCCTGGATGCTGGCGGCGCTGAACTGCACCTTTTCTCCGCCCGCGCGCGCCAGTTCAGTGGCGAAGAGCATGTCCTGCTCGGTGCGCAGGATGCTCTCGAGCAACTTCGCCAGGGGTGCGCGTAGCGGCAGGCCAGGGTCGGAAGGCGGCTCGGGAGCAGGCGCCGCCAGCAGCACCGGCGGTTCAGGCTCAGGCGCCGGTGGCGGCGCTGGCGCTGGCGCTGGTGGCGGCAACTCGACCAGGATCGGCGGCAACCTGTGGTAGAGCAGGCCGGCCAGGGCGACGCCGGCCAGCGCCAGGGCCGCCAGTGGGCCGTGCAGGCCGCTGTCCAACAGCAGCAGGCCGGCTGCGGCCAGCGCCGCCGTCGCTTGCAGCAACGCCGCCAGCGGCTTCTGCCAGTTTCGGGCAGGGGCGTCGGTCTTCTCGTTCATCGTCAGTCTCCCCGGCGTCACAGGCCAATATGTTCCTGGAGGATCTGCGGCTGGCACTTCAGCTCGACGCTGGGCCCGTCGAACACCACCCGTCCCTTGACCATGATCATGCTGCGGTCGGTCAGGTCGAGCAGCACGTTGACGTTCTTGTCCACCACCAGAGTGGCGATACCGCTGGCCTTGATCAGGCGGATCACGTCCCAGATCTCCTTGCGGATCAAGGGCGCCAGGCCCTCGGTGGCCTCGTCGAGGATCATCAGTTCGGGGTTGGTCAGCAACGCGCGGCCGATGGCGACCATCTGCTGCTCGCCGCCGGAAAGGTTGCCGCTCAGGTGGGAGAAGCGCTCGGCCAGGCGCGGGAAGGTCGCCAGCACCCGCTCCAGGTTCCAGTCGCGGCGCCCGTCCAGGCCCGGGCGGGCGGCCATGATCAGGCTCTCGCGCACGCTCAGGTTGGGGAACATGCCGCGGCCCTCTGGCACATAGCCGATACCGCGGCGGATGATCTGGTGGGTGGCGCGGCCGCTGCAGCGCTCGCCGCGGATCAGCACCTCGCCGCGGCGCGCCGGCGTCAGGCCGAGCAACGAGCGAATGGTGGTGCTCTTGCCCATGCCGTTGCGGCCCATCAGCGCCAGGGTCTCGCCCGGCTGGATCTGCAGGTCGACGCCATGCAGCACATGACTGTTGCCGTAATAGGTGTGCAGGCCGGTGGCCTGCACCAGGGCTTGTGCGCTCATCAGAATTGCTCCTCGCCGTCGCCCAGATAGGCCTGCTGTACCGCCGGATCGTTGCGCACCTGGTCCAGCGGGCCACTGGCCAGCAGCTCGCCGTTGACCATCACGGTGAGACGGTGGGCGATGCTGAACACCGCATCCATGTCGTGCTCGACCAGGACCATGGCGTACTGCTGCGACAGTCTGGCGAGCAGTTCGACCACCCGCGCCGATTCGTCCTTGCCCATGCCGGCCATGGGTTCGTCGAGCAGCAGGAAGCTCGGCTCGGTGGCCAGTACCATGCCGATCTCCAGTTGGCGTTGCTCGCCATAACTCAGGGCATCGGCCAGGGTGTCGCGGTGGGCGGCCAGGCCGCAAAGCTCCAGCGCCCGTTCGGCGCGCTCGCGTACCTCGACATAGGCCTCGCAGCGGCGGAAGAAACGAAAGGAGTTCTTCAGCCGCGACTGCGCCGCCAGCCAGCAGTTTTACAGGCAGGTGAAGCTGGGAAAGATGTTGGTGCGCTGGAAGCTGCGGCCGATGCCCAGGTGCGACACCCGGTTGGGCGCCAAGCCGGTGATGTCGCGGCCGTGAAAGAGGATCTGCCCGGCGCTGGGCTGAAGATGGCCGGACAGCAGATTGACCATGGTGCTCTTGCCGGCGCCGTTGGGGCCGATGATCGCGTGTACCTCGCAGGGCGCCACGCTCAGGGAAATGTCGTTGACCGCACGCAGGCCGCCGAAGGCCTTGCTCAGTCCGCGGGTTTCTAGAACATGGGCGGTCATACGCCGGCCTCCTTCTTCATCGCGTCGGGGGTGGATACCGTACTTGCGTCGCAGGCCGTGGCTGTGCGCCGGTCGCAGAGCTGCAGCAGCAACCCGGCGAGACCGCGCGGCAGCAACAGAACCATGGCGATGACCACCAGCCCCATGGGCAGCTCCCAGTGCGGGGTCAGGCCGGCGAACAGATGGTGCAGGCCCTCGAAGGCGAAGGCGCCGAAGATGGCGCCGAACAGGCTGCCCATGCCACCGAGGATGACCATCACCAGGGCGTGGGCCGAGAGCTGCCAGCCGACCTGGTCGGGGCTGACGAAACCGTATTGGGTGGCCGAGAGCATGCCGGCGTAGCCGGCGATGGTGCCGGCAATGACGAAGGCCGCCAGCTTGTAGAACAGCGGGTTGTAGCCCATGGAACGGACCCGTTCCTCGTTGTGCTTGATGCCCAGCAGCACCCGGCCGAACGGCGCGCGCAGGAAGGTGCGCAGCAGCAGATAGACCAGCACCAGGGAGCCGAGCACCAGGTAGAACAGGCTGCGCGGGTTCTCCAGGTCGAGCAGATGCACCCCGGCGATGGCCACCTCGGGCTTGAGGAACAGGTAGATGCCGTCCGAGCCGCCGGCGAAGGCCGAGTCGTGGAACAGGTAATAGAGCATCTGCGAGAAGGCGATGGTCGCCATGATGAAGAAGATGCCCGAGGTGCGGATGATCAGCAGGCCCATCAGCAGCGCAGCTGCGGCGCTGACGCCCAGGCACAGCAGCAGCGCCAGCCAGAAGTTCACCGCCTCGAACTCCGGGGCGAACAACACCAGGCTGTAGCCGGCGATGCCGAAGAAGGCCGCCTGGGCCAGGCTGACCATGCCGGTCACGCCCACCAACAGGTCGAGGCTGAGAGCGACCAGGGCGAGAATCATGATGTGGGTCAGTTGCTGCAGGTGGAAGGATACTGTCGATCCCAAGCCATAAGCAATTGCTGTTGCTGTTGCTGTTGCTGTTGCTGACAGGACATGGACATGCCATAGCGATCCTACGTGTAGAAGGTCGGGCAAGCGACCAAGCCTTTCACTTCATCACGCGGCACTGCTGCTCGCCCTACGAAATCAATGCGGGTACTACACGTTCCGTAATAAGGGACTGTGGCACCATGCCATAAAGGAAGTTGCTTCGCCTCACCGACTGACGGATAGCGGTTGGTCAGGTCAACTTTCATGGCACGGAAGACGGGGTCACCAGCTACGCAGTTCTTACGACCTTATGTGCCTCTGCTTGAAGATTTCTGCCAGTGGCTATTACGACTGGAGGGATCGTGATCCAAGCCCCGAATGCTCGCCTGATTGCGACCGAGCGAATTCAATGATGGTAAGTACGCCAACGGCCTGCTTTGCCAACTGCCCTACCCGACCGATGACACGCGTTTGATCATTGCAGCGGCACAGGAGGGAATCAAAAGGCTGTAACGAGAGGGTTTCAGCTATGCCAAAGCCCAAGTGTTGCTGCTAGACCTGTGTAAGCGTGATGAGTACACACAGGATCTATTCGCACAGGAACAGCCAGCTCGAACAGAAAAGCTAATGAGCACATTGGATGCAATCAACGGTCGCTGGGGCGCCTTAAATCATCGCACCAAACCATCTTAGAGAGAGTTCACCGTCGCCCCTAACATGGCATAGGTGATGGATATCACCTTTATCCATACCAGCAGGACTGGCTGTGAAGGCAGCATTACTTCGCCTAATCTAGCGCGGCGGGATTAAAAAGGCGCAGAGCCTAGGTGTAGGACTCCGCGCAACGCTCAATCGTTAGAAATGTTAGGCACCTAGCTCGAACAGGGGGCGCTGTCGACGCGGATACAGGCCTCCAGACTCTGGTTGCGCGGCAACAGCCGTGAGAAGTAGACGGTGACGTAGAAATAGCCCGCGTCAATCTTTGTCTGCGCCACAACCGATGTAGCATGCCCGGGTTTTATAGACCGGGCCAAGATTAATGATGCTCGCCAAGTGGGGCCTGAGCGAGAATCACGTGCCTATTCGCCGGGCTCTTAGATACCACCCAGGCAGAGGTACTTGATCTCCAGGTAATCCTCAATGCCGTACTTGGATCCTTCGCGACCCAGGCCGGATGCCTTGATACCACCGAAAGGCGCAACTTCATTGGAGATCAGCCCAGTATTGACGCCGACCATACCGTATTCTAGGGCTTCGGCCACACGGAACACGCGCCCCATATCGCGGGCATAGAAGTACGAGGCCAGGCCGAACTCGGTGTCATTGGACATCGCGATCACGTCGGCCTCGTCCTTAAAACGGAACAGCGGCGCCAGCGGACCGAAGGTTTCTTCCTTGGCTACGGCGGCGTTATTCGGTACGTCAATGAGGATGCTCGGCTCGAAGAAAGTGCCACCGAGGGCGTGCGGCTTACCACCAGCGAGTAGCTTGGCACCCTTGCTAATGGCGTCGGCAATGTGCTCCTGGACCTTGGCCACCGCCTTGGCATCGATCAGAGGGCCGGTGGTGATACCTTCGTCCAAACCGTTACCAATCTGCAACTTAGCTACCGCGATTTTCAGCTTCTCGGCGAAGGCATCGTATACGCCGTCTTGGATATACAGGCGGTTGGCGCACACGCAGGTCTGGCCATTGTTGCGGTATTTGGAGATCAGTGCGCCTTCCACTGCCTTATCAAGGTCGGCATCATCGAATACGATGAACGGCGCGTTTCCGCCCAGTTCTAGCGACACCTTTTTAATGTCCTTGGCACATTCGGCCATTAGCTGGCGACCAATTTCGGTGGAGCCAGTAAAGCTCAACTTGCGCACGATCGGGTTGCTAGTCAGTTCGCTGCCGACTTCGCCAGCACTGCCAGTGATTACACTGAACACGCCTTTGGGGATCCCGGCACGCTCGGCCAGCACTGCCAACGCCAGCGCCGAATAAGGCGTTTGCGACGCTGGCTTGAGCACCATGGTACAACCGGCGGCCAGGGCCGGGCCGGCTTTACGGGTGATCATGGCTGCCGGGAAGTTCCAGGGTGTAATCGCTGCCGTTACGCCGATGGGCTGTTTGATCACGATCAGGCGTTTGTCCGGTTGGTGGCCGGGAATTACGTCGCCATACACGCGCTTGGCTTCTTCGGCGAACCACTCAAGGAAGGACGCCGCAGAAGCAATTTCGCCCTTGGCTTCGGCAAGTGGCTTACCTTGCTCCATGGTCATGAGACGACCCAGGTCGTCCTGGTTTTCAATCATCAGTTCAAACCAGCGGCGCAGTTTGTTGGCGCGGTCTTTAGCTGTCAGTGCACGCCAGGCTGGCAGGGCATGATCTGCTGCTTCGATGGCTCGACGGGTTTCCGCTGCCCCCATCTTCGGCACACTACCCATAACTTCGTTGGTGGCCGGATTGGTGACCTGAATGGTCTGGCCGCTGTCCGCGTCCAACCAGGTTCCGTCGATATAAGCCTGTTGGCGGAACAATTGGGTATCTTTGAGTTGCATGGCGTGCTCCTTCGCAGACTGCATTCAGTGCTGCTCAGCTATTTTCCAAGCTATGAATTTAAGCCGAGGAGAGCCACATAAAAGCAATTCTCTCCTCCCCCGGATTGATCTAACCAACCCACTGAGTGGTGTCGTCCAGCGCCCTGGCAAAGCGCTCTACAATCATTCCGACTTCCTGTTCGTTGACGATTAACGGCGGGCAGAAGGCCACGGCATCACCCATGGCGCGAGTAATCATGCCGTGTTCCTGGGCTCTGCCGGCCATGTAGCGTCCGAGGGTGCCTAGCGCCTGATACGGCGCCTTGCTCACGCGATCGCCAACTAGTTCTACCGCAGCGATCAGTCCACAACCGCGAATTTCGCCCACCAAGGGATGATCGATGAAATGCTGTAGGCCGCTGCGCAACAACTGGCCCATTTGCGCCGCATGCTCGACCAGGCTCTCCTCTTCAATAATCTTCAGGTTCTCCAAGGCCACGGCAGTAGCTACCGGATGACCGCTGCCGGTGAACCCATGCCCAAGCGCGCCAAGCGCTTGGCTCTGATCAGCGATGCCCTCAAATACTGGGGCATTGATCAGAATCGCCGCTATCGGCTGATAAGAAGATGACAGTTGCTTGGATAACACCATGATGTCCGGCTGGATACCAAAGGTCTGGCTGCCAAACATCTGCCCGGTACGCCCAAATCCACAGATTACCTCATCGGCGATAACCAGGATGTCGTACTTACGGCAAACTTTCTGGATCTTCTCCCAGTAGGTACGAGGCGGCACTATGACACCGCCAGCGCCCATCAATGGCTCGCCAATGAACGCTGCGATAGTCTCCGGGCCTTCGGCGAGAATCTTCTGCTCGAGCTCGACGGCAAGGCGGTCAGCGAAATGCTCTTCACTTTCACCGGCAAGGGCGAAACGATAATGGTGCGGGCAGCCGACATGCAGGAAGCCTGGAAGCGGCAGGTCGAAACCGCGCTGGTTGCCTGGAAGGCCAGTCAAGCTTGCGCTGGCGACGGTGATGCCGTGGTAGCCGTTGACCCGACTGATGAACTTCTTCTTGGCTGGTTTGCCTAGAGCGTTATTGAGGTACCAGACCATCTTCACTACAGTATCGTTAGCCTCGGAACCGGAGTTGGTGAAGAACACCTTACTCATAGGCACCGGCGCCATCTCGATCAGCTTTTCGGCTAACTCGATACTCGGGCGATGCGATTTGTGACTGAACAGGTGATAAAACGGCAGGGTGTTGAATTGCTGCTCAGCTGCCTTGATCAGACGTTGATTGCTAAAGCCAAGCGCGGCGCTCCACAACCCAGCCATCGCCTCGATATAACCCTTGCCCTGATCGTCATAAACATAGATACCCTCCCCGCGCTCGATGATCAGCGGGCCAAGCTCCTGATGAAGGCGAGCATTGGTGTAGGGGTGCAGTTGATACTGAATGTCTTTTTCTGGCAGCGAGGATACTGACTGGTTCATGGGGCGCTCTCAATATGACTAACAAGCATGGTTTCTGGGAGTAGCCTTATAAGTAGGCATCCGGCTTTTGATCACAATCACACACTTCAATTCGGTAACGAGTTCAGTAACGATGACTTGGCTCGGGGACGTTAAGTGCACTAGCCGATAGCCTATTAGACTGAGCCGGTGCGGGGCTTGTCGTCTTGCGCACAGTCTTGTTCGTTCCAGTGCACTGCCGAATTCGCCCCGCACTGCCTCATGCGGGATGTTGGTTTTTTACAAACCTGGGTAGCCCCTGCAGCTGTGCATCAATCTGCTTGATGATGTAGGCGCCTATGGGAATTGCAGAGGTAGCCGCCGGCGATGGTGCATTGCAGACGTTGACGCTACGGCGGGTATTGCGGAACAGGAAGTCCTCGATCAACTTGCCGTCCGCTGAAACCGCTTGGGCGCGGACGCCGGCCGGGTAAGGCTTGAGATCCTGCAGCGTTAAGCTGGGGCAGTACTTGCGTACTTGCTGTAGATAACCACGCTTGAACAGCGAGTTTTTCATCTCGATCAGGCCGGGCCGCAGATTGTCCTTGAGCACTTTAAGAATGCCCGGATTGGTGAGCATTGCGAACGTGTCGGACAAAGATATGTCACGCTTGCGATAGCCCTCACGCTTGAGTGCCAGCACAGCATTGGGACCGACTGTCACACTGCCGTCGATCATTCGCGTCAGGTGCACGCCGAGGAACGGCATGGAGGGATCGGGAATCGGGTAGATCAGGTGATTGACGATCCGGTTGTGCTGCTCAGGCAGCAAATAGTATTCGCCACGGAACGGGCAAATGCTAAAGCCAGGATCTAAGCCCAGTAGACATACAATGCGGTCGGCCATCAGACCCGAGCAGGTCACCAAAAAGCGTGCAATGACTTCTTCATGCTGGGTTTTAACCCGCATCTCCGTGGCGCGCTCTTCCAGGCCGATGACTTCGCTGTCGTAGCGAATCTCGCCACCGTGCCTCTGGAACTCGCGAGCCATGGCAGCGGTGACCTCGGCATAGTTAACGATACCACTGGAGGGCACGAAGATCCCGCCGATTCCGGTGATGTTCGGTTCGCGTTCCTTCAGTTGCTCCGCAGACAGCCACTCGCGCTCCAGACCATTGGCTGCAGTGCGCTCCCAAAGCGCGCGCATGCGCTGCATTTCCACCTCATTGGTGGCGACCAGCAACTTACCGCACTCATCGTAGATAATGCCGTGCTCGTTACAGAACGATTTGGTAGCACGGTTGCCTTCCAGGCAGAACTTCGCCTTCAAGCTACCCGGCGTGTAGTAGACGCCGGCGTGGATGACCCCGCTATTGTGCCCCGTCTGATGCTTAGCTGGCCCGGACTCTTTCTCGAGCAACAAGATTTTCGACTCTGGGTAGGCCTTGATTAATTGCATGGCAGTCGACATGCCGATAATGCCGCCCCCGATGATCACAAAATCGTACACCGCTATCACCTCTACTCGATCTGTTTTGCCCCGTGGACAAACGACAAGGGCTAAACCGCGCAGCCCCTGTTCAATTAATGGCAATTATTGGCCTTGCTGATGGCCGAGTTTGGGGTAACTGAAGTAACCGCGCTGGCGCATCAGTTCACGGCGCAGCCCAGGGTGAGGGGTGAAACGATCGCGGCCATGCAGCCAATACAGGTTATTAATCAGCAGGAAGCAGCCAACTGGCACCGGCACGGAAAGCTTCTGTTTACTGCCCTCCAGGGAGATAGACAGGTCGGTCAGCCAGTTGCCCTCGTCGAAGTCTTTGGGCTGAACAAATTGATCGATATAGCGAATAGTCGGCCGCCCTTCGGCGTCGACATCAAAGATCGAATGGAACACGTCCGTATCGACCCTTTTACTCGGCGGCGCGGTCCAGCGCATGACGCGCCGTGCTAGCGGATGATGGAAGAAAGCATGGCGATCCTCCCAGTCGTCCAGATGCAGGATCAGCGAGTTGCCACCTTCGATATTCTGCTCATCGATCTTCATCATCAGCACGTAGTCGGTGATCTGATCGACGAAAGTACCATCGTTGTGCAACTCCATTACCCGGTGAGGTTGGCGCAGGTAGCTGTCCGAATTATCGACGTTCTCGACCACGAAGCGTGCGTAGAACTGGCCGCTCATCGCATCAAAGTTCGACCGCCCCAGCAGGTGGGCCACAGCAGTCGAGAATTTGACCATATCATCAGCTTGTGCCACATCATTCAGGGCCTCCTGCTTGATTAACAGCCCTCCGGTGGCACGATCCATTAGGGCGTTGAGTAGCACCGGGCGCAGGCTGTTACCGCAGAGATCGTCAAGAATTTTGGCGAAGCGAAATCGCAAGAAGGACTTGTATTCCAGCGCCTGCACCGGCCACTCGGCCACTGCTACACAGAAAGCCTCTATCGTCGCCTTAGTGAAGGTCAGCTCGAACAAACGGGGCGACTGAGCGGAGGGTGAAAGAGAAAACCCCTTAACGGCGGTCGGTAGCGGCATCACAAGATCTTTGAGCTGGGTAAAGGCATTCATGGCAGAGTCCTGACGAAAAAATTGTCTGTACGCCGCCCCGAGATTTACCAGAACAGCCGGACTAAAAATATAGCTATTTTATAAAAATGTCTACGCTTTTATAAAATAGCGACACTCGGCAACTGCATCTCCACTTAGTAAATATTTCTGCAGTTGCGTATGATGGATAAAACCCGTTGAGGAGCATGGTTTATGGATACGCTCGCCCCCCGCCAAAACTCAGCAGTCAGCGGCTATGAGTGGCTCAAGCGGGACATAATTCAGGGCATGTTCAAGCCCGGAGAAAAACTGCGAATGACTGCGCTTAAGGAGCGCTACGACCTAGGCGTAGGCCCTCTGCGTGAAGCGCTATCGCATCTGATTGCGGAAAATCTGGTAGTAGCTATCAGTCAGCGTGGCTACCGCGTCGCTCCTATGTCGCTGAGCGAAATGCAGGACATCTATGACGCACGGGCCAATCTCGAAGCGCTGGTACTTAAGCTCGCCATCGAACGCGGCGATGACGCCTGGGAGGCCCAGGTGTTGGCCTATTCGCATACATTGGCCAAGGTAATGGAGGTCAAGACCCAGGAGCAGATGCTGGAAATATGGGATGCCCGACACAAGGCCTTCCATACAGCTATAGCCTCCGGCTGTGGGTCTAGACACCTGCTGCAGGCGCGCGCCTATCTGTTCGATCAGGCCGAGCGCTATCGCCAGCTGTGGCTGCGGCGCACGGTGCTATCCGAGGAGGCCTTGTCCCTGAAACGTCAAGAGCACAGCGAACTGGTAGAAGCTATCCTTGCCCGTGACGCAACGCGAGCAAGCGCCATGATGCAGGCTCATCTGATGACACCAGTACCGATCATCGAAGGGATCATGCGCAACAGCAACCTGAGAGCATCCCAGTCCGCCCCTGAAATCATGGGATAGTTACCGTGTCTCGCCCTTAGAGGGGGTGCCTGCGGAATTTCAGCATGTTTTTTGCAGGACAGACCTGAAGCAATTACTACCCAACACCATAGCTTTGCACCTAGCATGGTTCCGTCTTACGCTTGTGAAGCCTGCGCCGCTCTCAGCCCGCTCGCGTGAACCTAAAACAATAAGCTTGGCTTGATCAGCAACACCAGCTACGCATGAGTTTGCCAATGCAGACGACAAAGGCTTACCCAAGTTAGCGCCCGTATGGAATATCAGACGCCGATATATAACTGGTACTCCCGCAACGGTGAAAAGGCGTGGAGCCTTTATGGGGAGCTACGCCGAGTGACTTCTAATCCCCCAGAGCACATTGACAATAAAGTAACCGGCTACGGCTTTAACGAAACGGCTCGGGCTTCACTGGCAGTACAACTAAAGTGCTGGCGAAAATGCCGGGAAAATTGTGCCTGATCACTGAACCCCCAACGATATGCCAGCTCACCGATTGATAGGTGGCAGTGGGGATCACGTAGGCGTTGATATACAGCCTCCAATCGTTTCAGGCGAATCCATTCACCGAGACTGTAGGGCGTACTGGAAAATAATTTATGCAAATAGCGAACCGATAAGCCGCAGGCCTGAGCAATATGCTGCGGGTTTAGTTCAGCTGAACACAAGTTTCGGTCGATGTAGTGCTCGATACGCTGCAAATGCAGGGCAGCTAGACTCGAACTCTCACTATTAAGGACGCGCTCATCTTGGCGCAGAGCCATTAACAACGTCGAAAGCACCTGTTCCAGCAGCATATGACGGGCATCCGCATCGCATTCGTCGAAGCGCGCGGCACACATCGCCAGTTGATCAACAAAAATTCGTCCCAATCCACGCCGAGCCTCGAAACAGAAACGGGTGTAGCGCTCGGCTCCACGTATCTGTCCATGTAGCGCGCGCTCAGGCAGCTTGAATACCCAAAGGTCGTTGTCGCAGGAGTAGTGAAAACGATAAGGCGCATCGCCTCGCTCGAAGATGAACCCACCTGGCTTACAATGGAGCTCACGACCGTCTTGCTCGAAGTGTACTTCGGTAAGGCGCGGCACTGTTACAAGGTAACAGGGTTCAGTATCTTCGCTAACCTGGCTCTCGCTGCGCGAATAGCCTAGCTGACTGGAGCGCAGGCGCGATAACGCCAACGGCGTACTGCCCGTTTTCCAAATTTTCAGGCTGCCTTGGAAAATGGCGCTGGAATTGAACTCCAACGACAATGGAAAATATGTATTGCCGATGGCTTCGGCCCAACGCGATTGCCTTTCTCCCTCAGGCCAATACCGCGTAGACAATTGATCTGTCATGAAAGGTCCTCAATTTGTAGTTATTATGAGGGCGGCACCAACGGTGAATGCCGTCGGTGCCGTTGTTACACAATCCTTTGTTAAAAATCCCTGACGGTCAATGACCGGGAGTCAGTTCATATGTGGCCGAGGGATCCAGACTGACCCGCCAGCCCGGTGGAACAACGATGTTTGTGGTCGCTTCCTCAATCACACAGGGACCTTGAATAATCTGCCCTACTTCTATGCGGTCGCCGTTGTACACAGGCGTGTCCTGCCAATCGTCTTGCGCATTGAACAGCATCGGACGATGACCAGCCGGAATCGCGGCCGTTGCCTTGAGCGGGGTTGCAAGTTCAGGCATTGGTGGACGCTGTAACCGCGCGATCACCGAGCACTCTAGATTAACTAGTTCGACCGGGCTGTTAGGCTCACTGAAGGAAAACAGCGCCTTGTGCCGCTGGTGGAAGGATTCGCGCAGGGCCGCCAGGCTGCTACGGTCGAGCCGGTCGCAGCTCAGTTCGACGCTGCACTCGTGGATCTGTCCGAGGTAACGAATCTCCAGGCTGTACTGGCATTCAATACGATTGTCACCACCGAAACCATCGTCTCGCAGGTTCGTCATACCACGCTCGCGTAACTGCTGCAGGGCCTGGTTTAGTTGCTCCAAATCGACGAACTCGTCATCCAAACGCATCGGCAAAGTAGTCAGCTGATCATAGCGGATGTCAGAGAGAATCTGGCCGAAGGCGCACAGCCCCGAAGCCACCTTGGGAATCAGCACAACCTTGCTGCCGATTTCCTCAGCTAGTCGCATCACGTGCATGCCCGCTGCACCACCGGCACCGATCAGGGCGAAGTCACGGGGATCATAACCACGCTCAATGGACACGCGGCGGATACCACTAACCATGCTCAGGTTAACCAGGGTAATGATACCGACGGCCGCGCGCTCGACACTGATACCCAGCGGTTCGGCAATTTTACTGCGGATCGCATCGATCGCGGCTTGTCGATTTAGACGGATGCTGCCACCGAGCAGTGCACCATCAGCCAGATAACCGAGCGCCAGGTTAGCATCGGTTACAGTCGGCTCGACCCCACCCTTTCCATAACACACAGGCCCGGGGTTAGCCCCGGCACTGCGTGGACCGACCTGGAGCATGCCGAAGTCGTCAAGGTGGGCGATCGAGCCACCGCCGGCGCCAAGGGTTTCCACCTGAATCATTGGCACGCCGATACGGTAACGGAGGAAGTCGCTGTCTTTGCTGAAGTTGGTGCGACCGCCTTTGCTAAGAGTGATGTCGAACGAGGTACCACCCATATCGACGGTGATTACGTTGTCGATACCGAATGGCTGGGCCACGCACAAGCCGGCTTGCGGGGCAGATGCCGGACCGGAGTTGATCGCGTTGACCGCCCGCTCACGCATTACCACGCCAGGAGCCAGACCTCCGTTGGACTGGAAATAGCGGGTAGGCTGCTGCGCGCCCAGCTCCTCGAACAGCGCGTCGATGCGTTCGATATAACGACCCATCACTGGGCTAAGGTAGGCGTTGACCACGGTTGTCGAGGTGCGTGTGTATTCGCGAATCTGCGGGAACACCTCGTGGCCGCTGCAGACAAATACGTCAGGTAAAGCCGCACGCACCATAGCCATAGCGCGCTGCTCGTGACTAGGGTTGCGCACCGACCAGACGAAGGAGATCGCCACCGCCTGCACCTGTTGTTCGCGGAAGTAGTCGATGGCGGCATGAATCGCCGCCTCGTCTAGCGGGCTGAACTCGCTGCCGTCACTGATAATACGCCCGCCGATTGGACGGCGCAGGTGGCGCGGCACTAACATATGCGCCGGTGGATAAGTGGCGTCATAGCGATGGCCATCTTCTTTGTGGCCAAGGCGAATTTCCAGGCTGTCTTCATGGCCATCGGTACACAGCAGGCCCACCTTGACCCCGGTCTTTTCGATCAGTGCGTTGAGCGCCACAGTCGTCCCGTTGATGCACAGATCGCAGTCGGCAATGATCTCGGCTGGTGTACGGCCGAGGGCATCGGCGATTTGCGCCAGACCGTTGCGTATGGCCAGGGTGCCGTCATGTGGGGTGGACGGCGCCTTGAACAACTGCACGTTGCCCTGATGGTCGGCGAGGATGAAATCAGTGAAGGTGCCGCCGGCATCGATGCCCAGGCGATATTGTTGTTTGCTCATTTTCGAATTCTCTGCATTGCTCAAAGGGGCTGTGCTCAGTGCGCGGCTCGGTGTGCGTGGGTTGCGGCTTCATCGAGTTGGCCGTTGCCGTCAATCACTACGCCGTATTCAAGGCGCGCGCCGTCAATCGAGACCAAGCCGTTGCGCACATCGGCTAGAACCGTGGCCAGCGGACGACGTAGTGGGTCGCCATAGCCACCACCGCCCGGGTTGACGTTGATTACGCGCTCACCTGGTTGTGCGGTCAGCAGAGTGTTCTGGATGTAATGGTCTTCCTCACCGTCGACATGTCTATGGATCAAGCGGCCGAGCTTGGGCTCGAGCAGAACATTCTTCGCCCCTGCCGCACCGGCGGTAGGCAGCTGCCGGCCCTCACCGTAACTGACCACGGTCATGGCGTGCTTCAGCGGCTCGAGCTCCAGGCGAGTACCAGAGCCACCGCGGAATTCACCGGCGCCACCACTGTCGGTCATCAGGCTGTAGCGGTGTATCAGTACCGGATAGGAGTACTCAAGCAGTTCGATATCGCCGGACGCCAGCGCGCCGAAGCTGCACAGCGGGCCGCAAGCAGGCCAACCATCCATAGCCTTGTTAGCGCCAGCGCCGGAGATGAGCGAGGCCAGCACCATGGTCACATATTCATCGTTGTTGTTGCGTGGGTCGTGCCCAGCGATATTGATCCCGCTGGCATGCCCCCAGGAGGCGGTCACACGCTCCGGAGCCGCCTGTTCAAGGGCCAGACGCACGGCATCGGCGAGGGTTTCCATCGGAGTAGTGGTGCAGTTGACGTGCGGTGCCGGCTCCTGGGCGTTGCACAGAGTACCGGACGGGCCAAGGTCTACACTCACGCAGCGATAGAGGCCTTCATTGTAGGGCGGTGGCACCTGGGCGAACATCATCAGTCCGAGGTAAACCCCGGAGATCGAATTGCCCGCGTAGGAGTTGATGAAGTAAGGCACCTGCGGCGGGCTCTCTATCAGAACGTGCGCCTCGTCGCCGCGAATTTCCACCTGGGCAGTGATCGACAATTCTCCCAGACCATGACCGGAGTCTTCGAGAATGGCAGTGCCGCTGTAGAAACCGTCTGGCACATCACGCAACAATGCGCGCATATGACGGTCTGCCATATCTTTCAGCTCGGTAATGCACGCTCGGACCTGGTCGACGCCATAGCGATCGAGCAACTCGATCAGGTGACGCTCGCCCACGCTGCAAGCACCGTACTGGGCATTCAGATCGCCTTCTTGATAGGCGCGGGCGCGCATGTTGGTCAGCAGCAGGTTGATTACGTCTTCCCGGCGCTGGCCCTGGGCCCACAACTTGACAGGCGGGATGCGCAGGCCCTCTGCGTAGATTTCTTTTGCGTCCGGGTTGTAGCCGGCCGGTACCGGGCCGCCAATATCGGTCAGGTGGCCCTTGCAGACCGTCCAGAACACCAGCTCGCCCTTATAGAACACCGGTTTGTACATGCAGCAGTCGAGGATATGACTGCCCATGTAGGCTGGATCGTTATGATAAATAACATCGCCCTCGGCAATCTCATCACCGAAGAAGCCAGCAACGCATTTCATCGCTGGGATAAGCGAACCGAGATGAACAGGAAGGTCCTGGCCTTGCAGGATCATTTCCGGGAGGTGATCGAAGAGTGCGTTGGAATAGTCGTGGGCGAGGTTGAACACGCTCGAGCGACTGGTCTTTTCCAGCGTCAGGGTCATTTCTCGCTGGGCTGTTTCGAGCGCACCGCGCACGACTGCCAGGGTGATCGGGTCTACTGTGTTCATGGGTCACCATAAATCTTGTTTTTGTCTGGGGAGGCGTGACGGATGTCTTGCCCACATCGCTAAGCTACGCGCGGGCCTAGCGGCTGGCTTGTCTTCAAGCGCACCGTTTTTTGGCCTGAAGTGAACTGTTTCTACTGGTGCATCTACTCAAGATCTAATGCCGGGAGGCCGGAACGCTGCGATCGGGTAGGAGGCGGCCTCACGGCCGCCGTCCTCCCACACCACCGTGCGTACGGTTCCGTACACGGCGGTTCAGGCCATGCGGTTAAGCCGATTGATCGTATCCAGTATCGAGACCAGTCAAAGTCTGTCCCATAGCTTCTTCGGCAGCGCCTGATTCATATGCGGCGCTCCTGAGTTCCACCACGGGCCTCGGCCATTGAAGGCCGACTTGCAGGCACGCTCCTCGCTCAATCCCAGGCGCATCAGGTTGCGCGCCCTCGTAGAGGGCTGCTTCCATTGCCGCCAGATGACACAGCGAAGTTTGTGCCTGACCCAGCCATCCAGCTCTTCCAGTGGACGCTTGCTCTGGCTGAGCTTGAAGTAGCCTGCCCAGCCTCGCAGCACCGGGTTTACCCGCTCGATGACATTCGCCATCTTGTGGCCCCGCACCCCTCGCAGCAGTTCCCTGAGACGGTCGCGCACACGGCGCAGGCTCATGGTTGCCACTCGCAGTCTAGGCTGCGAGTGCCAACTCATCCCATACCCCAGGTAGTCGCATTTCCACGACCCAGCCACGCGACTCTTGTCCCGATTCAGTCTCAGTTTCAGACGGTGATTCAGGAACCGCTCGACACTGGCCAGCACTCGTTCGCCAGCACGCGGACTACGGACATAAATGTTCGCGTCATCGGCATAGCGCACGAAGCGATGGCCTCGCCGCTCCAACTCACGGTCGAGTTCATCGAGCAGGATGTTCGACAGCAGCGGCGAAAGCGGGCCGCCTTGCGGCGCCCCCTCCTGCCGATGGCTGACAACCCCGCCCGACATGACGCCCGCTTCGAGGTAACGGCGGATGAGTCTGAGCACCTGTTTGTCTTCGACATGGCGCTCAACACAGAACATCAGGATGTCGTGGTTGACCCGATCAAAGAACTTCTCCAGATCGAGTTCCACGCAACACCTATGACCCGCCGCCACATGGGTGCGGGCCATCTCGACAGCCTGGTGAGCGCTTCTGCCCGGACGGAAGCCGTAGCTATAGTCCGAGAACAGCGGATCGAAGATCGGCGTGAGCTGTTGCAGCAGGGCTTGCTGGATCAGGCGATCCACGACACTGGGAATGCCCAGTTGCCGCATACCGCCCTGCGGTTTGGGAATTTCGACCGCCCGCACTGCCTGGGGATGGTATTCACCTGCCAGCAGCCTGACCTTCAGGATGGGCCAATACTGTTTCACGTAGCCTGCCAAGTCGGCGACCGTCATGCCATCGGCACCCGGCGCCCCCTTGTTGCTGACCACGCGCTGATACGCACGCTTGAGATTCGCCGGTGCAAGCACCCGCTCCATCAGCGTGTCCGGCTCCGCGTTCATCCACGTCACCGACGCCGCCGATACCTCTGCGCTGTCAGGCGTCATCCTCGGCCTCTGGCCGGGACTCGGGGTGACAGTCTTCTCTTGGAGAAATTTCTGCATTTCGGTTATCGACGAGACGCTGACGCCTACTGGCGGCATGACCTGTTCGGCCCTTGATGGCGTGGTTGACCGCCACTTACTACGGCCTCGGCTGACTTCTGCACGCCCATCCCGTCGCCTCTCGACAATCGGTAGCACAATGGCAAGCGTACAGATCTCCCAGGGTAATTCGCGCGACCTTCCTGCTTATGCCTGTCGGATCTACGTCGCAGCGTTCCGTGCAAGTATCGGGCTTTGGCGATTATGGCCACCTCACCCCGCTGCGCCGCCTCATCCGCTTCCTGTTCGTCAGGCCAGCATTTTGTCTCGGGCTTCCTTCAGATTCGCAGTCGCCCGCGACACCCTTGCCTTCAGCTAACACTTCCCCTTGCCGGGTGTGTAGAGGACTTTCACCTCCAAGTCGCCAGGCTCACCACCACAGTGAACCCGACAGCGCCAGTCACGGCGCTACGCGCCATGCCTGGCGCACCATAAAAAAACGCCAGCACATGGCTGGCGAAAATAGGAGCGTGAGTGGTTGCTAGGGGCGCTTATTGCCTCAGAAGTAGTAACCGATATTGGTATACAACTGGTTTTCCCAGCGTTCGCTACCGCCGGCGCCCAGGCTCTGGGTGTAGCTACCGCCACCGATGTAGGGATCGTGCTTGCCGTGCAACCACTCGACGGCGATCCATAGGTCTTTCAGCGAGAAAGATGTGCCAAGGATGAAGCGCTGGGAATCCTCGAAGCTGGACTCATCCTTGTCGAACAGGCTGTAGTTACCGTAAACCTTGACACCAGAGAGCCACCCGAGTGAGCCAGGAATGTCATAGCTGAGGTCGGCTACATAGAGGTTACCCTTGGCGGCAACGTTAAAGGTGCCGTCGAAGCTGCCGAAGCTAACCAGCTTGTCTCTGCCGGGATTCTCCGGGCTCATGTCCTGGCGAGTGGCTTGCAGTTGCACGCCCCAGGGGCCATTCTTGCCCGAGTAGTGGACTGCTAGGGCATTTCGGCGGCCGCTATCACGACTGTCCTGGTTCTGCAGCGTCGAGGTCAATGCCGAGGCGCCGATCTCCGACTGCCAGCTCCCAAGCTTTAGGTTGCGGGCCAGACGCCCGACTAAGATGTCGCGCTCGTGGTTATCGCTGCCGTCGACGACGTAGTCATCTGCCGTAGCAACACTGGTTGCATAGGTCCGCCCGCCGCGGCTTGTACCTTGACCCTGATCAGCCGGGCTTAGGTAGTAAGCGAGTTGGAAGTTCCAGTCATCCTGCTGCTGGATGTATTTAACACCAAGGTTCGCAATGTCTTCCAGGCCGATCACGCTGCCCAAGGTCAAGAAGAAAGTGCTGCCGGCATAGGGCAGCAGGCCGAACGGAATCTTGTTTAGTCCCACCTGAATCTGACGCGACTCATCGAACTTGTAGCCGATCCATGCATATTCGGCGAAGGCGATGTCACCGATCTTGTCGGTATAGTCGAAAGGGTAAGCGTCGCCATAGAAACGGTATTTAGCCGCGCCGATCCAACTATCGGAGTTGTAGGTAGCGGTGAGAAAGGCAGTATCGAAACTCAGCTTCTCGATATCCCGGTCGGGGTCGTAGTCGATACGCGCACGCACGGCGCCGCCAATGTCCAAGTTGTCATTGATAGCCACCGCACCTGCGGGTAGCGCGAGCGATGCCAACAATGGAAGTAATATGAGAGTTGCTTGTGGGTGCAGGTTGATCATTTTCATGAATTGGCTCTTAGCATTGTTAGTCTTTTTTTCAGCTACGCAGCACTAAGCCGCTGCGGTGTTGCGGCTTAGTTTTGGATCGGGTTTGGTAGCTGCAGCAAGTTGCCGGAGCCGAATACATCGGCCCGGTGGGCGCCGATATTGGTTTCAGCTGCAGCTGGTGCGGACAAACCAGCTGCGTTTGGCGCTCTTGAGTAGCAGCCAGTAGCTGGCGAACGCGCAGACAAAGGTCACCGGCGCTGAGAAGGTCGCCAGCGTTGCTCCGCCGAAATTCAGCAGCACTATCCCCAGGCCAGCGGCAAAGAACCAGGCGATCAAGCCGCACGGGTTGAAGGCGTTGACTCGTTCGAGAGCGAATTCAATATTGCCCTCGAACAGCTGGGTATATTTCGGCGAGAAAATATGCGCCAAAGCGATCGCTACCCAAGCCACTACAAAGATGCTCTGGTATGCCAGGGCTTGCAGAATGTAGCTGAACACATTGAGCAACATCATTGTGTAGACCACGATGCCAACTACTACGGCCCATGCCATATAAGGCACAGCCGCCAAGCCAAAACGGCCGAAGAACGCATGCATGTTGCTAGCGGCCATGAAGAAATTTGCGGTATTGATACGGGTCTGGCTGACCCAAACGAACAACAACCCCCAGATACCCATCAGCTCGACAATGGCCAGCACCACCGAGACCTCAGACAGGCCGCCCTCTGTGGGAATGGTGGCGGCGAGAAAGATGCCGACCAGACCGTTAATAAGAAAGCTGAAGATATAGAATGGTAGGCCGAAGTTAAATTTAGCGTGGTAGCTGGCGTCCTGCTTACGACCGAAGCGTGCGTAGTCCCAGGTGTACATCATGATAATCCACACTCCCATGAAATAGGTGAAACAGTCCCACCAGCCATTACTTACTGGCCCGCTCTCAGGCCCCATTTCCAACCAGGCAGAACTGTAGCCGTATTCACCGACGGCCATCGCTACTACGGCAATCAGACCAATCAGGTAGAGCGGCAGCAGCACGCCATTGAACTTATCCAGCCAGGTCTGCACGCTACCGAACACCAGTGGCACGCTGTATAGCACCACTATTAGGTAGGCTTGATTGAGCGTGATGTCGGACACGTAGTGTTGGATAGCATTGGCGATCACCGAGCCTTCAAACACGCTGTAGTAGATCGCCGTGGCGAAGAAAATCAGGGTGGCCAGTGCTGCGCCGGCGCGTCCGAATAGCACCCGGGAGAAGAGTGCGACCGATAATCCGGTCTTAATGGCGTAGCGGGCAATGACCCCGTTGATGGCCGCATAAGTTACGACCGACAAGAGTAAGCCGATTATGGCATTCATCGTACCAAAGCTCATTGCCAGGGTGGCGGACACCACCAGCCAAAACATAGCACTGCAGATGGCCCACCAAGCCATCGTCAGTGAGCCTTTGCTCATGCGGTGTTCTTCCGGAACCGCGACGGTGCTGTAGTCGATACTATCGACCTGTTTTTTGATGTTTCCGGCCATGGCTCTTCTCTTGTTTTTGTAATGAGTGGAGTCATGATCATAAGTACTTCAGGCGGGCGACCACTTGCTGCTGAGCGCACTCTCTTTTGTCATACCTGAAGCTTCTTGCTCTCTGGAAGATGGCCCACCCAGACGAAACTCCTCCAGCGGAAAGCGATGAGAAAATCTCTCAGGCTGTCCAAGTCAGAATAAAAGACCTCAATGACGCTATGGCTTACATCTCTTTCCGAGAGAGCGTTATTAGCGAGCGAGTCACCTAACAACACCTACACTCAGCGTGATAGCCAGACAGACAACATAGCGCTTAAACGTTTCAAGCCAGTAGGACTACAAGCAAAGCACTCAATGACGGGCTCGAGGCCGATTCAATCTCGGCACAACCACCCTAAGCCAGCAACCAGCACTACATGCTACAAGAAGTCAAAACCGGGTACAAAACCGGGTACAAAGAATAACGAAAACAACCAGAATGCCTAAGCTCAAACGCTCAAGCATCAGACTTACCGCATAACGTGTAAGTCAAAAAATTGTCTTTCCCGCACGTCAACTCTATGTTTCAAATGCATTAGCCCTGAAACCCGCACGCCACTTGAGTATGCACGCATAGCACAATTCTATAGGTATTGCAACACATTCCTTTAGGGCTTCAGATCACTTGCTGCAACTGCGGCACGACCTCGAACAAGTCACCCACTAGACCGTAATCCGCCACCTGAAAAATCGGCGCCTCTTCGTCCTTGTTGATTGCCACGATGACCTTGGAGTCTTTCATCCCGGCCAGGTGCTGGATGGCACCGCTGATGCCGACGGCGATGTACAGCTGCGGCGCGACGATCTTGCCGGTCTGGCCAACCTGCATGTCGTTGGGCACGAAACCGGCGTCGACCGCAGCGCGCGAAGCACCGACGGCGGCGCCGAGCTTGTCGGCCAGGGCATACAGGTGCTTGAAGTTGTCGCCGTTCTGCATGCCGCGACCGCCGGAGACGACGATCTTGGCCGCGGTCAGTTCCGGACGATCGGACTTGGCCAGCGCCTCAAAGACGAAGGCCGAGATGCCGGCGTCGCCGCCAACGGCCACGGCTTCCACGACAGCACTGCCGCCTTCGCCGGCCACCGGATCGAAACCGGTGGCACGCACGGTGATCACCTTCACCGCCGCCGAAGACTGCACGGTGGCGATGGCGTTACCGGCGTAGATCGGCCGCTTGAAAGTGTCGGCGCTTTCCACGGCGATGATTTCGGAGATCTGGTCGACGTCCAGCTGGGCGGCGACGCGCGGCAGGATGTTCTTGCCGTTGCTGGTGGCGGCGGCGAGGATGTGGCTGTAACCCTTGCCCCCTGCTTCTTGAACAAGAGCAGCTACCAGCGGCGCAACGTTTTCCGGCAGCTGATGGGCGAAGGCGGCGTTGTCGGCCACCAGCACCTTGGCCACGCCGGCGAGCTTGGCAGCCGCTTCGGCGGCGGCGCCACAGGCGGCACCGGCAACCAGGAGGTGGATGTCGCCACCGATCTTCTGCGCAGCGGCCACGGTGTTGAGAGTGGCCGGCGCCAGGGCGGCATTGGTGTGTTCAGCGATAACCAGGATAGTCATTTAGATTACCTTCGCCTCGTTCTTCAGTTTCTCGACCAGTTCCGCCACCGACTTGACCTTGATGCCGGCCTGGCGGGCAGCCGGCGCTTCGACTTTCAGGGTCTTCACGGTGGACGCGGTGGCAACGCCCAGGGCGTCCGGGGTGAGCACCTCCAGCGGCTTCTTCTTGGCCTTCATGATGTTCGGCAAGGAGGCGTAGCGCGGCTCGTTCAGACGCAGGTCGGTGGTGACGATCGCCGGCAGGTTCAACGCCACGGTCTGCAGGCCGCCGTCGATCTCGCGGGTCACGTTGACCTTGTCGCCCGCCACTTCGACCTTGGAGGCGAAGGTGCCTTGGCCGAAGCCGGTCAGCGCGCCGAGCATCTGGCCGGTCTGGTTGTTGTCGCTGTCGATGGCCTGCTTGCCGAGGATCACCAGCTGCGGCTGCTCCTTGTCGACCACGGCCTTGAGCAGCTTGGCCACGGCCAGGGAGTTCAGCTCGTCAGCACCCTCTTCCTTGACAGCCTCGACCAGGATGGCGCGGTCGGCACCGAGGGCCAAAGCAGTACGCAGCTGCTCTTGCGCCGCCGTCGGGCCGATCGACACCACGACGATTTCACTGGCAACGCCCTTCTCTTTCAGGCGTACGGCTTCTTCCACGGCGATTTCGCAGAAGGGGTTCATCGACATCTTAACGTTGGCGAGATCGACGCCGCTGTTGTCCGCCTTGACGCGAACCTTGACGTTGTAATCGACCACACGCTTGATCGCTACGAGGACTTTCATAAAGGCTCCATGGGAAAAATTGCCCCGGCAAGCTGGCTGGCCGGGGCATGGCAGGTTCAGCGTTCACCAAGCTGTTCGATGATGCCTTGTGCCTTCAACTCGGCCAGGCGCTCATCATCGAGACCCAACTGGCGCTTGAGCACCTCATCGGTATGCTCACCCAGCATCGGCGCGGGGCGCAGGTACTCGACCGGTGTGCGAGACAACTTGATCGGACTGCCGACCGTGACGAAGTCGGCTTTCAAGGGATGGGGAATGTTGACCAGCATGTTGCGCGCCAGTATCTGTGGTTCGTCCAGCGCCTGGGCAATGCTGTTGATGGCCCCTACCGGTACGCCCTGCGGGTGAATGCGCCCTACCCACTCATCGGCGAGCCCTCCGAGAAAGTGACGCGACAGGATGGCAACGATCTCCTCGCGGTTGCTGACTCGGTCGGCGTTGCGCGCGAAACGCGGATCTTTCGGCAGCTCTGGCAGGCCGATGGCGTCGCACAGTGCGACGAACTGTGAGTCGTTGCCGCAGGCAATGATGAAGTCGCGATCACTGGCGCGAAACACCTGGTACGGCACAATGTTGGCGTGGGCGTTGCCATAACGCCCGGGCGGCTTGCCGGAAGCCAGATAGTTCTGGCTCTGGTTGCACAGTGTGGCGACCTGAACATCCAGCAACGCCATATCGATATGTTGACCAAGCCCGGTCTTTTCTCGGCTGAGCAGCGCAGCTTGGATAGCCACCGTCGAGTACAGGCCGGTCATCAGGTCCGCGAAGGCAACGCCTACCTTTTGCGGGCCGCCACCGGGCAGATCGTCGCGCTCGCCGGTGATGCTCATCATTCCACCCATACCCTGAATGATGAAGTCGTAACCCGGTTCTGCGGCGCGCGGCCCGGTCTGGCCGAAACCCGTCACCGAGCAATACACCAGGCGTGGATTGAGCGCAGCGAGGCTAGCGTAATCCAGCCCGTACTTGGCCAAGGAACCGGCCTTGTAGTTCTCGATCAGTACGTCGCAACTGGTAGCCAGGGCCCGCACCATTTCCTGCCCCTCGGGGCTGGCGATGTTTAGCGCCACCGACAACTTGCCGCGATTGGTGGACTGGTAATAAGAAGCCTCGCCGGTGGACTCGGCGTTCTGCCCCTTCATCCATGGCGGCCCCCAGCCACGGGTGTCATCACCCGCGCCCGGCCGTTCGATTTTGATCACTTCGGCACCCAGATCGGCCAGAGTTTGGCCGCACCAGGGACCAGCCAGAATGCGGCTCAAGTCGAGCACGCGATACCCAGTCAAAGCACCCATTTCATTTCACCTTTGCTTGCGCGCACTTACACACGCTCCATCACCATGGCGAGGCCTTGGCCCACGCCGATGCATAGGCTCACCACAGCGTAGCGTTTGCCGCTCTGTTGCAGCGCGCGAGCGGTGCTCAGGGCCAGGCGCGCACCGGATGCACCTAATGGGTGGCCGACGGCGATGGCGCCACCGTGTGGGTTTACCCGCGGGTCGTTGAACGCAACACCCAGACCTTTCAGGCAGCCCAGCACCTGGCTGGCGAACGCTTCGTTGATCTCGATAATGTCCATATCCGCCAGGCTGAGCTGCGCGCGAGCCAATGCCTTATGAATAGCCTCCACCGGGCCGACGCCCATAATGCGCGGGGCCACACCCACGGCGGCGGCCGACAGAATGCGCGCCATCGGAACCAAGCCGTGCCGTTCGCCCGCCGCGGCCGAGCCAATCAGCAATGCCGCCGCGCCATCGTTGACGCCTGATGCGTTGCCGGCGGTAACCACACCACCTTCGGAGAGAGGATTCAGGCGAGCCAAAGCGATCAGGTCCGATTGCGGGCGCGGGTGCTCGTCCTGCTCCACCACATTGGGTGGCGTCTTGCGCCCGGTGGGCACGCTGACCGCGAGCAGTTCTTCCTGAAAGAAACCTGCGCTACGTGCGGCTTCATAACGGGCCTGAGAGCCGGCAGCAAAGACGTCGGCCTCAGCACGGGAGATGCCGTACTCCTGAGCCACGTTATCGCCCGTTTGCGGCATGCTGTCGTTGCCAAACTCGGCGACGATCTTCGGGTTGGGAAAACGGGCGCCAATGGTACTGTCGAACACCGTCAGTTCGCGGCTATAGGCCGCTTCTGCTTTAGCCATGACAAAGGGTGCACGGGACATACTCTCCACCCCGCCGGCGACAAACAGTTCGCCTTCGTTACAGGTCACTGCGCGGGCGGCATCGATCACCGCCGCCAGACCACTGGCGCACAGGCGGTTAACTGTCTGCCCAGGTACGGTCACGGGCAAGCCTGCAAGCAGTGCGGCGTGACGCGCGATGTTGCGGCTGTCCTCCCCTGCCTGGTTGGTATTGCCCAGAATCACGTCCTCGATGGCTTCGCCAGGGATGGCGTGGCGAGCGAGCAATTCGTGGATCACATGGGCGGCGAGGTCGTCTGGGCGTACCGAAGCGAGTGCGCCGCCGTGGCGGCCAAATGGCGTGCGCAGTCCCGCGAAGATGTAGGCGTCGAGCATGGGAAAATCCTAGCGTTGAGGTTCAGTCGGGAGTGGTTCGTTGTGACGCAATGAAAGGCCCAAGGCGGCCCGTCGCCGCAGCCAGGGACCCGGCCGATAACGGGGATCGCCCGTCAGTTCGGTCATGCGTTCAAGAGTGGTGAGCAAACGCTTGGGCCCGACACTATCGCCCCAGGCCAGCGGACCTTGCGGATAACCAAGACCACGGCGCACGCCTTCATCCAGGTCATCGACACTGGCGATACGCTGCTGAACGATATCGCCCGCCAGGTTGACGATCATGGCCAGTACCCTTTGGGCCACAAAGCCGACACTGTCATTGATCACACTGACGCCCACGCCATCGCGGCCCAACAGCGCATGGGCGGCATCGCGCATGTCGGCATGGGTAGCGGGATTTAGCATCAGCGTGCGGTAGCGGGCGATATCCAGCAGCGGGTCGATGCACACCGTGCGCTCAGGATCGGTGCCAAACAGGCCGACGGCGCCGGTGGCATCCAGACCGTAAGGTGCCAGCAAACACAGGGCCTCGCTGCTTGGGACCGTGCCCTCTTCGACCCGCGCGCCCACCTGCTGAAGAAGCTCGGTGAAACGTGCACGATCCTCGGGGTTTTCAGTGCCAAGCCAAACCGGCGGAAATGCTTCCAGCGCAGGTACTGCCTGTGCGGCGGGTGGATCGATCATCTGGCCGTCGGCGTATCGGTAAAACCCACGCCCGACCTTGCGCCCGACGTAGCCGGCATCCAGCATCTGGCGTGTTAGCGCTGCAGGCCGATACCGCGGTTCCTGGTAGAACTGGTTGTAGATCGACTCAATGACTGGATGGGAAACATCAAGAGCCGTCAGATCAAACAGCTCCAAGGGCCCCATGCGAAAACCCAGACCCTCGCGCAGGATACGGTCTACCTCGGCGGGTTCGGCTACGCCTTCCTTGAGAATTTGCAAAGCCTCAGTGCTATATGCACGGCCGGCGTGATTGATGATGAACCCTGGTGTGTCCTTCGCCCGAATACCCCTATGCCCCATGCGGGCAGCCAGGGCTCGGAGGCTGTCGCCTACCTGCGGGTCAGTCGCCAGACCATCGATGACTTCCACCACTTTCATCAGCGGCACAGGGTTAAAAAAATGAAAGCCAGCGATGCGTTGGGGAAGTCGGCAATTGCGAGCAATGCTGGTGACGGAGAGCGATGAGGTGTTGGTAGCCAGAATGCAGTCATCGGCAACCACGGCTTCCAACTCGGCGAGCAAGCCCTGCTTGGCGTCGAGGCGCTCGATAATGGCTTCCACTACCAGGTCGACGTCGCTCAGTTCCGTAAGGGCGCTCGCCACTTGCACGCGGGAGAGCGTGGCCAGCGCATCGGCGTTGGCAATCTTGCCTTTGTCGACCAGCTTGTCCAACGTGCCTTTCAAGCTTTCGCGGGCGCCCTGCGCAGCGCCTTCGCGACTATCAAACAGCGTGACGCGAATGCCCGCCTGAGCGGCGATCTGAGCAATACCTGTACCCATGACTCCGGCGCCAACAACCGCCATCCGGTTAATTTCACGTGTCATCGCTCATTCTCCTGAGAAGATCGCTTTGCGTTTTTCCAGGAAGGCTTGAGCGCCCTCTTTCTGGTCGCTCGAATCGAATAGCAATTGGAAGGCCTTGCGCTCCAACACCAGCGCGCTCTCCAGCGGCAGGTCAGCACCGGCCAGCATCACTTCTTTGATCTGCGCGACGGCTAGCGGCGGCAAGGCGGCGATTTCAGTGGCCAGCTCTAGTGCACGGACAATGGTCTGCTCGTCGCCCACCACTTCACTCAGCATGCCCATGGCCAAGGCTTGCTGGGCCGAGACCAAGCACCCGGTAAGGGCAATGCGCATTGCCTGGAACTTGCCGACCGCGCGGATCAGACGCTGAGTACCGCCGGCGCCCGGCATCAGGCCGAGTTTGACTTCTGGCTGGCCAAAGCGCGCCGACTCGCCGGCGACGATGATGTCGCAGTGCATGGCCAGCTCACAGCCGCCGCCAAGGGCGAAACCATTCACTGCAGCGATGACCGGCTTGGGGCAGCGGGAGATGGCTTCCCACAGCAGCTCGGTATGGCGCAGGTACATTTCAATCGGGCGCGCTTGGGCAAACTCGCGGATATCGGCTCCGGCCACAAAACAGGTGTCACCGCCGGTAAGTACAATCGCCCGCACCTGCCCATTGCGAGCCAGTGCCCGAAAGTGCTCGGCGAGTTGTTCACGCACCGCGCTATTGAGCGCGTTCTTGGCTTCTGGCCGGTCGATGCGTACGACGGCAACGCCGTCTTCTCGAATTTCCAGGTTCACTACAGATTCAGGTTCGTGACTCATACCCACCTCTAAACACGTTTCGCTATACGAAATTGCATTTCGTATTTACGAGATATCATAGGTAGGGTCGCGAATTCATGTAAATCAGAAATCTGAACTATTTTATTATTTCTTTATTAATCAATATATTATCTATCTAAAAATGAGCGTTTTGCATTTCATCTCGGCTCAAATATAATTTCGCCTGACGAAACGTACTTTTATTTGCTTGCAATTTCCAAAAATGAGGTTCTACCATGGCACGCAACAAAGCGGATCAGCAGAAGGCTGAGAGCAGCACTGGAGCGGATGAAATCGCTTTACTGAAGATGGGCATGCTCGACCCGGCCAGTGCGTCGAGTGAGGACGAAACCAGCGGCCAGTTCGTGACTGCGCTGGCACGTGGGCTGGAGCTGATGCGGTGCTTTACCCCGCGCGACAACGTGCTGGGCAATCAGGAACTGGCGCGGATGACCGGGCTACCCAAGCCGACCGTGACGCGCTTGACCAACACCCTGATGCGCCTTGGCTGCCTCAAGCGTGAGGTGCACTCGGGCAAGTACCAGCTGGATGTCGGTGTGCTGGGGTTCGGCTACGCCATGCTGTCGAATCTGTCGATTCGCTCGGTGGCGCACCCGCTGATGGAAGAGCTGGCCAATCACGCTCAAGCCGCAGTGGCAATGGCGGCCCGGGATCGCCTGCAGATGGTTTACCTGGACGTCGTTCAGGGCCAAGGCAATACCACGATGCGGCGGCAGATCGGCAGCTACTTGCCACTGGCGCAAAGCTCGGCGGGACGCGCATGCCTGGCGGCGATGCCAGAGAGCGAGCGAGAGTTTCTCCTCGACCACATGCGCCAACGCGAAGCAGCACAGTGGCCGGTGATCCGCAAGGGCCTGGATCGCGCGTTTCGCGATTACACCGATTACGGCTTTTGCCTATCGATCGGCGAGTGGCACCGCGACGTCAACTCAGTCGCCGTGCCGCTGTTACACCCGCAGTTCGGGTTACTGACCTTCAACTGCGGTGGACCGAGCTTCCAGCTTCCACGGGACAAGCTCACTGACGATATCGGGCCTCGCCTGATCAACATGGTTAACAACATCGGCGCCGCCGCTCGGTAACCCTTCAGGGTGACGGTGCACCGTACTACATCGGCCCACTTCCGGGCCCAGAGGAGCGCACATGATCCGTGATACCGAAACCCTGCAGATTCTGCTGGATTCTCTTCGCCAGTTCGTCGGTGAGGTACTGATTCCTCGGGAAAACGAGGTGGCTGAAACGGATGCGATCCCTAAGGACATCGTCGATCAGATGCGCGAGATGGGCCTGTTCGGGTTAACGATTCCGGAAGCCTATGGCGGCCTGGGCGTGACTATGGAGGAAGAGGTAAACATCGCCTTCGAGTTGGGTCGCACCTCACCGGCTTTCCGTTCCTACATCGGCACCAACAACGGCATTGGCTCAATCGGCATTTTGCTTGACGGTACAGAGGAGCAGCGCAACCAGTACCTGCCGCAACTGGCAAGCGGCGAGCTGCTCAGCTCGTTCTGCCTGACCGAGCCAGATGCCGGCTCCGATGCGGGCTCGTTGAAAACCAATGCTGTGCGTGACGCTGACAGCTACATCCTCAACGGTACCAAACGTTACATCACCAACGCGCCACACGCGGGCATTTACACGGTGATGGCCCGTACCAACCCGGAAATCAAAGGCGCCTCCGGTATCAGCGCCTTTATCGTTGAGCGCGGCACACCCGGCGTGTCGCTGGGCAAGACGGACCACAAGATGGGCCACAAAGGCGCCCATACCTGCGACGTGATCTTTGAAAATGCGCGAGTGCCCGCCAGCCAGTTGATAGGCGGCGTCGAAGGCGTTGGTTTCAAGACCGCGATGAAGGTGCTGGATAAGGGCCGCCTGCATATCGCTGCACTGAGTGTCGGCGCAGCCGAACGCATGCTGGACGATGCCCTGCACTATGCGCTGGACCGCAAACAGTTCGGCCAGCCCATCGCGGAGTTCCAACTGATCCAGGCGATGCTGGCTGATAGCAAAGCCGAAATCTACGCGGCCCGCTGCATGGTGCTGGATGCCGCGCGCAAGCGCGACGAGGGCAAGAACGTCAGTACCGAAGCCTCCTGCGCGAAGATGTTCTCCACCGAGATGTGCGGTCGTGTCGCCGACCGCTGCGTGCAGATCCACGGTGGCGCCGGCTACGTCAGCGAGTACGCCATTGAGCGCTTCTACCGTGACGTGCGGCTGTTCCGTATCTACGAAGGCACCACACAGATTCAGCAGGTGGTTATCGCCCGTAACATGATCCGCGAAGCGCAGCGGTGACACGGCACCTGCTCTGACACCAGTTGGGCTCCAGTCGCGCCGAGACTCAATAGCGCCACATCCTGGCTTCAAGGTAGTTGTTCGACATGAGTGCGTGTTCCACTGGTGTGGTCCCGAAAGCCTCAGCCTGCGAGCTTCCCGTCAACCTACCCCCAGATGAACTGCGGGGTAGCTGCACGAAACTGGAATTCCAACTACGCCACAGTAGGTCGCACAGCACAGTGCAGGCGCTGCCAGCGGCAACGATGAGGCTATAGGGAAAAGTCGAGCTGGCAATACCAGCAAGATTCACCTGGCGGTGGACGCCCACGGCTTGCCCATCGAGTTTGAAATCACAGGTGGCCAAATCAATGACTGCACTCAGGCACCCGCGTTGATTTCCAAGCTCCCGGCGGCAGAAACCATCGTCGCGGATAAGGGCTATGACAGCGAGAGAATCCGGGAGCAGGTTGAGCTACAAGGGGCCAAGGCCGTGATCCCGAGAAAGCGTAACTCCGTGAAAGGCAACGCGGATCTGGACAGAGGTCTTTACCGCAATCGGCACCTGGTGGAAAACGCCTTTGCCCGGCTGAAGCATTACCGGGCGGTGGCATCTCGATTCGACAAGCTCAAGAGAAATTACGAGAGCGTGGTGGCCATGGCCTGTGCCTTCCTATGGCTACCCATGTGAAATGGCAACAGCCCCTAGCGGTACTTAGCAACTGTTGATCGCCGGTGCGCCGGTAAATGGCGGGCTGATTGGAGAAATAATTTCTACATATAGGCGATTTACAGCGTGTTTATCGCCTTCTGTATCTCTCCTATTCTCTCTCGACTGCTCTGCTGCATTGATTGGCTGAGCCCGGACTGACCGCATGGTTAGCCCTAATCGCGCTAAACCCAACCTGAATAGAGGATCACTCCATGCCCGTTGTACGAGTCAGCTGGTTCGAAGGAAAAGACCACGCCGCGAAGGAAGCTGTCGCTGCAGAAATCACCCAGAGCATCGTGAAAAACACCGGTACCGATGCCAATTACATCTACGTCATTTTTGAAGACGTGGCGCCATCGGATTGGGCCGGTGCAGGCAAGCTGTTCGGCGACGATCCGAAGAAGACCTAAGGTCATTCGGCGTTAATGGCCAGTGGGCTGCAAGGAGTGTTACATCTTCTTTGCAGCCCGGGCTTGGCTCTTTTGTGCTGGGTAGCCGGACTCCCAGTCGACCTGCTCAAACTGTTCGACCAGAAAATTGATAAATGCCCGCACCTTGGATGCCAGGTGTTTGCGGGTTGGGTAGACGGCATAAATACCCAGTTCTACCGAGCGATACTCCGGTAGCAACTCCACCAGATCACCCCGCCGAAGATCCTCACTTACCATAAAGCTTGGCTGCAGCAAAATGCCGCCAGCAGTCAACGCAATAGATCGGCATGTATCACCGTTATTGCAGCGAATGACCGAACGCGTGTTGACCTTATGCTCGCCATCGGGCCCGGTAAAACTCCATTCGTTCCCACTGGAAAAGTTGCTATAGGCAATCACCCGGTGCTCGGCCAGGTCTTGCGGCACTTCTACTGGTGCATGGCTTTTGATGTAGCTCGGGGCTGCACACAGGCGCATCCGCGTGCTGGCAAACCGGCGCCCCACCAGTGAAGAGCTTTCCAACCGGGCGATGCGCACCGCGACGTCATACCCCTCCTCCACCAAATCGACCTGGCGATCGTTCAGGCTGATATCCAGCTCAATCTTCGGGTTTTGCTCCAAAAAGGCAGTCCACAGCGGCGCCAGGTGCAACACACCAAAACTCACCGGCGCATTGACCCGCAGCACGCCGGCAGGCTCATGGTTGCCCGAAGAAACAGCGCTTTCCGCCTCCCCCATCAACGCCAGCACTTCCCGCGCTTGCTGGTAGAAAACCCGTCCTTCTTCGGTCAGTGATAAGCGTCGCGTGGTGCGTTGCAGCAGGCGTACGCCCAGGCGTTCCTCCAGCGCATTTACATGCCTGGAAACGGCGGCCTTGGACATTTCCAGCGCATCGACGGCACCGACAAAGCTGCCCTTGTCGACCACGGCGCAAAACACCTGCATCTCCAACGCGCGATCCATTATTGCCTCACTTATCGGAACTATAAGTCACATTAAATCATGTTTATCTCGTAAATCGAATCTTTAAACTGGATCCCATCACACACAGCACGAGGCAAAAGACATGAACATTACCCTTATCGGTACCGGCAACATGGGCTCGGCTTTCGCTCAACAGTTGTCCCAGTTTGGACACCATGTTCGTATCACCGGCCGTGATCTGGACAAGGCGCACGCCCTCGCCGCGCAGCATCAAAACGTCGAAGCATTCGCCGCTGATCAGGCCCTTGGCCAGAACGAAGTGGTGATCGTCGCCACTGCTTACCAGGACGCCTTAACCGCGCTGAAAAGTCTGGGCAGTCTCGAAGGCAAAGTGGTCATCGACATCACCAACCCGCTGACAGCCGACTACATGGGTCTGACCATCGGCCACAGCACCAGTGCAGCGGAGGAAATCGCCAAGGCGCTGCCAGGTGTGGAGCTGGTCAAGGGCTTCAACACCCTGTTCGCCCAAGTGCTGGCCAGCGGTCCCACATTTGCCAACGAGCAGCAAGGCAGCGTGTTCCTGGCCAGCGATAGCGCACGAGCCAAACAAACCGCCGTTGCTCTTGCGCAAAGCCTGGGTTGGAAAACCGTGGATGCCGGCGGTTTGGTAAACGCGCGTTATCTGGAAGCGTTGGCCGGGTTGAACATCTACCTCGGCTATGGCGCAGGGCTCGGCACGCAGATCGCGCCGGTCTGGCTCAATCGTTAATTCCCACTTACCCAATGCCTGGCGCCACGGCCGAAACAGCTGTGGCCCCGGGCAACCCACACTCCCCGTATTGGAAAACACCCATGACCGCCGCTAGCCGCACCCTCCCCTATGCCGCCCTGGTACTACGCCTAATCCTTGGCGTGATGTTTCTCGCTCATGGCCTGACCAAGCTGCTGGTGTTCACCCCGGCCGGCACAGCAGGTTTCTTTGAGTCCGTTGGCTTCTCCGGCTTTCTTGCCTATCCGGTCATTGCCTTTGAAGTGGTCGGCGGCCTGTTCCTGATCCTTGGTGTACTCGCTCGCTGGGTAGCGGCCCTAGCCACCGTGCAACTGCTGGTGGCAGCAAGCGTGCACTTCGGTAATGGCTGGAGCTTCACCAACGCCAATGGTGGCTGGGAATACCCGGTCTTTCTGGCATTCACTGCACTGGCCTTGGCGCTGCTGGATGACGGAGCCTTCGCCTTGAAACGTTCAGCACGTAACTAACCGCTCGCTGCTTTCGGCCAGGTTGCCTTTGCCGGGTTCTCGCCAAACTTGGCAAGGGTAAAATCCAGAAAGCTTTTCAGCCTTGGTGTCATGCCCCGGTCCGGCGTACGCAGCACATGAAAGGGTCGAGTGGGCATGGGATATCGAGGCAGTTGGACGATCTATCCGCTTGGCTTTCAAGTCTTAAATAAACAAGGTAATCCCCCGGCTTAGCCGAGGGACTCCTTGAGGTTGACTGAATCACCCCGGGTTTCGTGGAGGCCTCAGCTCTTGAGAAGATGAGGCCATGAGAAAGACTACTACCTACTCCCCTGAAGTCCGTGAGCGTGCTGTGCGCATGGTTCTGGAACACCTGAACGACTA
>Ga0310345_10000514_pt1 | contig 56426 bp, 56 predicted proteins | sample HC15DNA20500_MG_FD_204667 | JGI IMG/M metagenome (GOLD analysis project Ga0310345, IMG submission 204667) | Marine microbial communities from station ALOHA, North Pacific Subtropical Gyre - HC15-DNA-20-500_MG | ecosystem: Environmental > Aquatic > Marine > Oceanic | place: Pacific Ocean: North...
GCCTTCGCCGCCGAACAGCCCGGTCATCACCCGCCGCTGAAAGGCGATGCCGATCGACACGCCCTTGGCGGCCGCCAGGAAAGCGTCCTTCTGGCAGATCAGCGTGCCGCCATAATCCGACAGCTTGAGCGGCAGGATCGACCCCGGCGTCGGCGCCGCGAATGCCACGCGTGCCTTGCCGCTGCCGCGATGCGTGAACACCGTCGTGAACAGGCTCTCGCCGGTCAGCAGCCGTTTGCCGGCGCCGACCAACGCATCCATGAAGCCGCCACCGCCCGATTGTCGGCCGGATCCGTCGCCGAACACGGTCGACATCTCGATGCTCGCATCCTTCCAGATGAAAGCGCCGGCTTCGGCGACCGCGCTCTCGCCGGGATCGAGTTCGATCTCGACGAATTGCAGTTCCTGACCCTTGATTTCGAAGTCGATATCGTCGGCGACACCGGCGGCGCGGCTGTGCGACCAGGGGCTTTGCGACATGGGAGAGGCTCCTCAAGTGGTGATACGCAACGATAACACGCCGCGCTTCGGGGCGCGAGCGCAACTGTTGCGGCAACGGCTGCGAAGCCCGATAGCGCGGTCGATGCGTGCCGCTTGTCTCCTGCTCGCCCTGCCCTGCCCGGCGCTCGCGCAGGAAGCCGCCGACGTCGTTGTGCTCGGCACCCCTCTCAAGGCGCCGCAGGGTACGCCCGCTTATGGATCGGTGGTGATCGACCGCGCCCGGCTGACGGGCGATGCATCGGGCCGGATCGAGGATGTCCTGCTCGACGTCGCCGGCTTCCAGCAATTCCGCCGCAGCGACAGCCGGTCGGCCAATCCGTCGGCGCAGGGCGTCACGCTCCGCGCGCTGGGCGGCAATGCGACAAGCCGCGCGCTGGTCCTGCTCGACGGCGTACCGATCGCCGATCCCTTCTTCGGCTACATCCCGTTCAACGCGCTGCTGCCGGGCCAGCTCGGCGCGGTGCGGGTGACACGGGGCGGTGGCGCGGGTGCATTCGGCGCGGGCGCCGTGGCGGGCACGATCGAGCTGGAAAGCGCGACGCAGCGTGACCTGCCGACGCTGGGTGCACGTGCCGATTATGGCGGCTTCGATTCGGTCCGGGCCGAAGCGAGCGCCGCTCCCCGGCTCGGCCGCGGTTTCGTCGCGCTCGGCGGCCGCTGGGAGCGTAGCGCGGGCTTCTTCACCACACCCGCTGACCAGCGCGTGTCCGCGAGCGTGCGTGCGCGCTTCGCCGACTGGTCGGCCGGCGCGCGTGCGGTCGTGCCGGTCGGCGTCCGGACCGAGCTGCAGGCCCGCATCGGCTATTTCCGGGACGACCGCACGTTGCGCTTCGCTGGTGCCGACAGCTTCGCGGAAGGGCAGGACGCAAGCGTGCGGGTGATCCATCGCGGGCGCTGGCAGGCGGACGTGCTGGCCTATCTTCAGGCGCGCGACTTCGGCAACAAGGTGGTGAGCGCAACCAGCTTTCGCCTGACGCTCGACCAGCGCCATACGCCCGCGACCGGCTATGGCGCCAAGGTCGAGTTGCGCCCGCCGGTCGGGCCCGACCATGTCCTGCGGCTGGGCGCCGACGTGCGCGTCGCCGAGGGCCGGATGTTCGAGGATGCCTATGCCGCATCCGGCCTGGTCACCGCGCGGCGGTCGGCGGGAGGACGGATCACGACGGCCGGTATCTATGCCGAGGACGACTGGACGCTCGGGCGGCTGGTGCTGACGGGCGGCGTCCGCGTCGATCGCTGGGCGATCGCGGGTGGCTTTTTTCGTGAACTGGCGGCATCGGGCGTCGTCAACGCCGACCGCCGCTTCGCCGATCGCGTCGGCAGCGAAATCACCGGCCGCGCCGGACTCGCCTGGCGGGCGGTACCTTGGGCCACGCTGCGCGCGGCGGGCTACACCGGCTTCCGGGTGCCGACTCTCAACGAACTCTACCGCCCGTTCGTGGTGTTTCCGGTAACAACGCAGGCGAACGAAACCCTGGCACCCGAGCGTCTGCGCGGCGGCGAGATCGGGATCGACCTTGCGCCCGCGCGCGGCGTAGCGATCGGCATCACGGCATTCGACAACCGTCTGGACGGGGCGATCGGCAACGTCACCCTCGCGCCCAATCTGCGTCAGCGCCAGAATCTGCGCGCGATCACCGCGCGAGGCATCGAGCTCACGGCCAGCATCCGGCGCGGGCCGTGGTCGCTCGCGGCAAGCTATGCGTTCAGCGACAGCCGCGTGCGCCAGCCCGGCCCGCTCGACGGCCTGCGCCCGGCTCAGTCGCCCCGGCACAGCGCCAGCGCGACGCTCGGCTGGGCGCCACGCCACGGTCCGGCGCTGTCGACGACGCTGCGCCATGTTGGCGCACAGTTCGAGGACGACCTCCAGACCGACCGGCTGGCGGCTGCCACCACGCTCGACGCGACGGCGCAGTGGCCGATCGGGCGCCGTGTGGCGATCAGCCTGCGCGCCGAAAATCTGACCGACTCGCGCATCATCACGCGCAATGCCGCCGGATCGATCGATCTGGGGACGCCGCGCACACTTTGGATCGGCATCCAGCTGAAGCGATGAACGGGTTACAGATCGTTACCAATATTTACTGGTCGAAACGTTCATTTTTTGGTTCCCTAATGATGTTGTGACCTCCCGCGACAAGGGTGGCGCGCGCTCGGAAGGGGGACGCCATGACCGATCACGTCGATGCGCTTGAATTGCCGATCGAAGTTGCCGACGATCCTACACCGGTAGAACCTGCACGATCGAGACTCGCGGGGGGTGCTGCGCCGATCGCGCTCGCGGCGACGACGGCGCTCGCGGCCTGCAGCGGCAGCGGCGGCGGGTCCTCACCGATTGCCGTGGCGCCGACGCCCAGCCCATCGCCGACCCCGACGCCCGCTCCGATCGGCGCCGCACAGGCCAGCCGCTTCCTGCAGCAAGCGACCTTTGGCGCGACCAAGGCCGAGATCGCACAGGTGCAGTCGCTCGGCTTCGACGGCTGGATCACCGATCAGGTGAACAGGCCCCGCACCGCGCATTGGGACTGGATGGTGGCGAGCGGCTATAACGTCGCCGCCAACATCAACAACACAACCGGCTTCGACAACAGCGTCTGGCGCCAGATCATCACCGAACCGGGCCAGCTGCGCCAGCGCGTCGGCATGGCCCTTTCCGAAATGATGGTCGTCGGCATCGACGGCATCAACCTGAACTGGAAACAGTTCGCCGCTGCCGCATGGCTCGATGTGCTGCTCGACAATGCCTTCGGCAATTTCCGAACGTTGATGGAACGCATCACCTATAATGCGGCGATGGGGTCGTATCTGACCTTCCTCAACAATCGCAAGGCGAATGCGGCGACGGGTTCCGTGCCCGACGAGAATTATGCGCGCGAGCTGATGCAGCTGTTCACGCTCGGGCTTTACCGGCTCAATATGGACGGCACGCTGGTCTTGTCGGGCGGGCAGCCGGTCGAAACCTATACCCAGACCGACGTGTCGCAGCTGGCGCGGGTGTTCACCGGGCTGACACTGGATTCGACCGACAGCACCACGCCCGATCGTTATCGCCGCAGCATGGTGTTCAACGCGACCAACCACGAAACCGGCGCGTCGAGTTTCCTGGGCGCTACCGTCCCCGCAGGCGCCGACGGCCCAACGGCGCTACGGATCGCGCTCGACACGATCTTCGCGCACCCCAATGTCCCGCCGTTCGTATCGAAGCAGCTGATCCAGCGGCTGGTAACGAGCAACCCCAGCCCCGCCTATGTCGGACGCGTCGCGGCGATCTTTGCCGACAATGGCAGCGGCACGCGCGGCGATCTGCGGGCGGTGGTGCGCGCGATCCTGCTCGACAGCGAGGCCCGCGCCGACAGCGGCACCAGCAGCACAACCGGCGGCAAGCTGCGCGAGCCGGTGATGCGGCTCACCAACTGGGCGCGTGCGTTCGGCGCGACCTCGACCGGCGGGCTGTGGCCGATTGGCGATACCAGCAGCTCGACGACACGGCTCGCCCAGTCGCTCGGGCGATCGACGTCGGTGTTCAACTTCTTCCGCCCCGGCTACACGCCGCCCAACACCGCGATTGCCAATGCCTCGCTGGTCGCGCCCGAATTCCAGATCACCAACGAATTGTCGGTGGTCTCCTATGTCAATTACATGCAGACGCTGCTGCTCAGCACCGGCGACGTCCGTGGCGATTACACCGCGATGATCGCGCTATCGAGCGACAGCGGGGCACTGGTCGACGAAGTCAATCTGCTGCTCGCGGCGGGCCAGCTGAGCGCCGCTACGGTCGCCGCCATCCGCGCGGCGGTCGACAGCATCTCGGCAACCACCACCGCCGGCCAGACCAATCGCGTCTACACCGCCATCCTGCTGACGATGGCGTCGCCCGAATATCTTACCCAGCGCTGATCGAGGGGACGGCATCATGTTCACATCCGACCAATCCCGCCGCGCTTTCCTGAAGCGGTCCGCAGCCCTCGGCATCGCCGGTGGTGCCGCGCCCTTCGTAACCAATCTCGCCGCCATCGGAGAGGCAGCCGCTGCCACGGCCAGCGATTACAAGGCGCTGGTGTGCGTGTTCCTTTATGGCGGCAACGACTACGCCAACACGCTGCCGCCCTATGACCAGGCGAGCTACAATCTCTATGCCGCCGCGCGGCAAAATCTCGCGCATCCGCGCGATACGCTGGCGGCCACGCTGCTCAATCCGACCGCGGCGCTGGCGGGCGGGCGGCAATATGCGCTGTCGCCGACGATGGCCCCGCTGCTGCCGATTTTCGACGCGGGCCGGATGGCGGTTGTCCTGAACGTCGGCACGCTCGTCCAGCCGACGACGAAGGCGCAATACACGGCCAATTCGGTGCGCCTGCCGCCCAAGCTGTTCAGCCACAACGACCAGCAAAGCTATTGGCAGGCGAGCAACCCCGAAGGCGCGACATCGGGCTGGGGCGGTCGTCTCGGCGATCTGCTGCAAAGCGGGAACGGTACCTCCACGCTCACCTGCATCAATGCCAGCGGCAACGCGGTCTTCCTGACCGGGCGCACCGCGATCCAGTATTCGGTCGGCACCACCGGCCCGATTGCGCTGCTCAACAACAGCTCGACCCTGTTCGGGTCCACAGCCGCGGCCAGTACGCTGCGTACATTGATGACCGGCACCAATGCCAATCTGCTGGCGAACGAGCATGCGACGGTCAGCAAGCGTGCGCTCGATACCTATGCTCAGGTCAATGCCGCGCTCGCAGGCGCGCCTGCTGCCAATTTCCCGCTGTTCCCGAGCGGCAACAACCTTGCGAGCCAGCTCCAGATCGTGGCGCGGCTGATCTCGGTCAGCCAGGAGCTCGGCGCCAAGCGACAGGTGTTTTTCGTGTCGCAGGGCGGATTCGACCTGCACGACAATCTGCTAGCGCAGCATCCGGGATTGCTAGCCAATGTCGCAAATGCGATGCGCGCCTTCTACGACACCACTGTGGCGCTGGGTGTCGCCGATCGGGTGACGACCTTCACCGGATCGGACTTCGGCCGCACCCTGCAGTCGAACGACGACGGCTCCGACCACGGCTGGGGGAGCATGCACTTCGTCGCAGGCGGCGCGGTCAACGGACGCCGCTTCTATGGCACGCCGCCGGCGATCGGCAACAACACCGCCGACGATGTCGGTCAGGGGCGGTTGCTGCCGACGATTTCGGTCGATCAATATGCCGCAACGCTCGCCAGCTGGTTCGGCGTGAGCGCCGGCAATATGAGCACGGTGCTGCCCAACATCGGCAACTACAATCCGTCGACGTGGAATCTGGGCTTCGTGTGAACAGGCGCTTCGGCCCGAAATAGAGAAGGGCCCGGATCGCCTCCGGGCCCTTCTTTTTTGGTTGCCGCAGCAAGCCTTAGTCGCGGTCACCCGTCAGGAAGGCGGGCGCGAATTCGGGCGCGGGCCCGTCTTCACTGCCACCCGACCGCTCGGGACGCGGGCCGCGATCGCCACCGCGACGCGGCCCCCGATCGCCGCGGCCTTCGCCGCGCGGGCCGCGCCCGCCGTCGCCGTCACGGCGTGGACCCCGGTCGCCGCGCGGACGATCGCCGCCTTCACGCGGTTCGCGCGCGGGACGCGTGTCTTCCAGCTCGGCGCCGGTTTCCTGATCGACGACGCGCATCGACAGGCGCACCTTGCCGCGCTGGTCGATCTCGAGCACCTTGACCTTCACTTCCTGGCCTTCGCTCAGGACGTCGGCCACCTTTTCGACCCGCTCGTTCTTGATTTCGGAGACGTGGACGAGGCCGTCCTTGCCGCCCATGAAGTTCACGAACGCGCCGAAATCGACGAGATTGACGACCTTGCCGCTGTAGATCTTCCCGACCTCGGGCTCTTCGACGATGCCCTTGATCCAGTTGATCGCGGCTTCGATCTGGCTGTGATCCGACGACGACACCTTGATCACGCCTTCGTCGTCGATATCGACTTTGGCGCCGGTGGTGGCGACGATCTCGCGGATCACCTTGCCGCCGGTGCCGATGACGTCGCGGATCTTCGACTTGTCGATCGTGATCGTCTCGATGCGGGGTGCGTGCGCCGACAGCTCGGTGCGGGTCGACGACAGTGCCTTGGCCATTTCGCCCAGGATGTGCGCGCGGCCCTCATGCGCCTGTGCCAGCGCGACCTTCATGATCTCTTCGGTGATGCCGGCGATCTTGATGTCCATCTGAAGGCTGGTGATGCCTTCCGACGTGCCGGCGACCTTGAAGTCCATGTCGCCCAGATGATCTTCGTCACCCAGAATATCGGACAGCACGGCGAAATCCGAACCTTCGAGGATCAGGCCCATCGCGATGCCGCTGACCGGCCGCTTGATCGGCACGCCGGCATCCATCAGCGACAGCGAGCCGCCGCACACCGTCGCCATCGACGACGATCCGTTCGACTCGGTGATATCGCTGGTCACGCGGATCGTGTAGGGAAACTCCTCCTTCGTCGGCAGCACCGCGCGCAAAGCCCGCCACGCGAGCTTGCCATGGCCGATGTCGCGGCGGCTGGGCGCGCCGAAGCGGCCGACTTCGCCGACCGAATAGGGCGGGAAGTTATAGTGCAGCATGAAATGTTCGTAGCTGAGCCCGTTCAGCCCATCGATCATCTGCTCGGCATCCTTGGTGCCCAGCGTCGTGGTGGCGATGGTCTGCGTCTCGCCGCGCGTGAACAGCGCCGATCCATGCGCGCGGGGCAGGAAATGTACCTCGGCCTCGATCGGGCGGATCTGCGTGGTGGTGCGGCCGTCGATGCGCTTGCCGTCCTTCAGGATCGCGCCGCGCACGATGTCGGCCTCGATCTTCTTGACGAGCTTCTGGGCGGCCATCTGCTCCTGCGGGCTGCGGTCGGCCATCGCCGCCTTCGCCTTGGCGCGGGCGGCATTGAGCATGTCGGCCCGGTCGGACTTGAGTGTGGTCTTGTAGGCAGCGGCGATATCGTCGCCGATCAGCGTCTTCAATTCGGCCTTCACTGCCGCCGTATCGTCGGCGATCTTCAGTTCCCAAGGATCCTTGGCGGCCTGTTCGGCGAGGTCGATGATCGCGTCGATCACCTGCTGCGACGCACGGTGGGCGAACATCACCGCGCCGAGCATGACGTCTTCCGAAAGCTCCTTGGCTTCGGATTCGACCATCATCACGGCGTTGTGCGTTGCCGCGACGACGAGATCGAGCAGGCCGGCCTCGACCTGCGCGTCGGTGGGATTGAGGATATAGTCGGTGCCGTCATAACCGACGCGCGCGGCGCCGATCGGGCCCATGAACGGCACGCCCGACAGCGTCAGCGCAGCCGATGCCGCGATCATCGCGAGAATATCGGGCTCATTCTCGCCATCATAGCTCAGCACCTGAGCAATGACGTTGATTTCGTTGTAGAAACCTTCCGGGAACAACGGTCGCACGGGACGGTCGATCAGGCGTGAAATCAGCGTCTCGCGCTCGGTAGCGCCACGCTCGCGCTTGAAGAAGCCGCCCGGAATGCGCCCGGCGGCCGAATATTTTTCCTGATAATGGACCGTGAGCGGGAAGAAATCCTGCCCTTCCTTGACCGACTTGGCGGCGGTGACGGCGCACAGCACCACGGTTTCGCCGAGCGTCGCGATCACCGCGCCGTCGGCCTGACGGGCAACCTTGCCCGTTTCGAGGGTGAGGGTCTTGCCCCCCCACTCGATGGAAACTTTCTTGGTATCGAACATCTGATTTCCTTCAACGCCACGCGCCCTATGCGCGTGGGGCCTGTAGCGAGCGCCTGCGGAACGGATTCCCGCAGGGTCTCTGGTCGAGCCATTTGCGGCTCTGCGCGATCGCTTTCAGCGACGATCGCGGTGCGGGCATCGTGCCGGATTGCGCGACGATCCGCAAACGAAACGGCCCCCGAAACCGGGGGCCGCGACGTTTATTTGCGAAGCCCGAGCTTCGCGATCAGGTCGGTGTAGCGCTGCCCGTCCTTGAGACGGAGATAATCGAGCAGCGTGCGACGCTTGTTCACGAGCATCAGCAGACCGCGCCGCGAGTGATTGTCCTTCGCGTGAGTCTTGAAATGCTCGGTCAGATTCTTGATCCGCTCGGTCAGGATCGCGACCTGGACCTCGGGGCTGCCGGTGTCGCCTTCGACCCGGCCATGTTCCTTGACGAGCGCGTCCTTGCGCTCCTGCGTAATCGACATGTACTTCTATCCTTCGACATCGCGTTACAGATTGAACCCGCGCACGACCCGGACCTGTTGATCCGAAACCTCGACCAGCGCGACCGGCACATCGTGCAGCACCGCGAAATAGAGGCCATCGTGAGCGGCAATCCCGGCCAGCTTGCGCCCCTCGCGGAGCGCCCCTGCCTGGTCGGGCGCAAGGGACAGAGCCGGGATGTCGTCCAGCCCCGCCCTCATCGGCAGGAGAATATCTTCAAGGCCGCGCGCCATAGCGGCCTCAGCCAATTTGTCCAGCGAAATCGCCTGGTCGAGCGTGAACGGCCCGGCCTTGGTCCGGCGCAGCAGGGTAACGTAGCCGACGGTGCCAAGCGCGCGGGCGATATCGCGGGCGAGACTGCGGATATAGGTCCCCTTGGAGACGTGCGCGGTGAGGGTGAGTTCTGACGGCCCCTCCGCTTCGGAGGAGAGGTTGGTTACCGCGATTGCGCGGATCACCACCTGCCGCGCTGCCAGCACGACATCCCCTCCCGCTCGCGCGAGATCATAGGCCCGTTCGCCATCCACTTTCAGCGCCGAATAGGCCGGCGGCACTTGCTCGATCGGCCCTGTAAAGCGCGGCAGTACCGCATCGATCTGCGCCCGCGTCGGGCGAACATCGGATTCGGCGACGACCTTGCCTTCCAGATCGAGCGTGTCGGTCTCCGCGCCGAAGCGAACCGTGAAGTCATAGACCTTGTCGCTGTCGAGCATCCGCCCGGCGAGCTTGGTCGCCTCGCCGATCGCGACCGGCAGCACGCCCGTCGCGAGCGGATCGAGCGTGCCGCCATGCCCAACCTTGGCTTTCGGATAACCACCCGTACGCAGCGCGCGCTTGACCGCGCTCACGCCCTGCGTCGAGCCGAGCCCGAGCGGCTTATCGAGAATGATCCAGCCGTGCATCGCGGTTAGCCTTCGGCGGCGGCGAGCCGTTCCACGAAATGTTTGCGACACAGCGCGACATAGCGATCGTTGCCGCCGATTTCGGTTTGCGCCCCGGCCGCGACCGCGTGGCCCTCCCCATCGACGCGCAGGTTCATCGTCGCCTTGGCGCCACAATCGCACACCGATTTGATCTCGATCATCTCGTCGGCGAGCGCGAGCAGTTCGGCGCTGCCGGGAAAGAGCTGCCCCCTGAAATCGGTACGCAGCCCATAACAGAGGACGGGAATCCCGCGCTGGTCGGCGAGCCAGGCAAGTTGGCGCACCTGATCGCGCGTCAGGAATTGCGCTTCGTCGATCAGCACACAGGCAATCGGCGCAGCCGCATGGGCGGGCGCCACGATCGCGGCAAGATCGGTCGCTTCATCGAAGGCGATCGCCTCGCGCTGCAGCCCGATCCGCGACGTGATGACACCCGGCGCAAAGCGCGTATCGATCGCGGCGGTGAACAGTATCGTGCGCATCCCGCGCTCACGATAATTGAAATCGGCCTGGAGCAGGTTGGTCGATTTGCCAGCGTTCATCGACGCATAGTAGAAATAGAGCTTGGCCATCAGCCGTGCGGATCGCGCTCACTGTCCAGATCGCGCGCCACTTTTGGATCGCGGAGCAGCGCGTCGATGTGGCTGCCTTCGTCGAAGCTCTCGTCCGCCAGGAATTTCAGCTTGGCGGCGTATTTGGTGTTCACGCGCCGCGCGACTTCGCTCTGGAGATAGGCGGTATTGGTACGCAGCGCCTTCAGCACCACCGCTTCGTCCTTGCCGAGCAGCGGCTTCACGAAAGCGGTCGCGTGGCGCAGGTCGGGCGACATCCGCACTTCGGTGACCGTGACGTGCGTTTTCGCGAGTACGTCATCGTGCACGTCGCCGCGCATCAATATGTCGGACAGCGCATGCCGCACCTGCTCGCCCACGCGCAGCACGCGGACGGAGCGGTCCTGAGGAGTTTCGGTGGGTTTCAACATGCGCCTCCCCTCCCGCGAGCGGGAGGGGCCGGGGGTGGGCGCACCGGCCAAGTTGACGTCAGCCCGGGTATGCCCACCCCCCAAGCCCCCCTTCCGCAAGCGGAAGGGGAAGTTGATCAAAGCGTCCGCTCGCGCAGTTCGACCTCGAAGGTTTCGAGGAAGTCGCCGGGCTTGATGTCGGTGTGGCTGAGGAACGTCACACCGCATTCCAGCCCCGCGCGCACTTCGGCCACATCATCCTTGAACCGCCGCAGCGACGCAATCTCGCCATTGTAGATGATGACGTCGTTGCGAGTGATGCGCGCCTTCAAGGCCTTGCGGATGAAGCCTTCGACCACCAGCAGCCCCGCCGCGCGGCCATGCTTGCCCGCCGGGAAGACCTCGCGAATTTCGGCGCGGCCGACCACGGTTTCGAACGCTTCCGGGCCAAGCTCGCCTGCCATGCCGGCGCGGATTTCGTCGATCAGGTCATAGATCACGTCATAATATTTGAACGCGACCTTCTGCCGCTCGGCGATTTCGCGCGCCTTGGCGTTGGGGCGGACGTTGAAGCCGATGATCGGCGCGCCGCTCGCGCCCGCCAAAGTCACGTCGCTCTCGGTAATGCCGCCCACACCCGAATGCAGCACCCGCGCGCGGATGTCGGCGGTGCTGATCTTGTTGATGGAGGCCACGATCGCCTCGACCGATCCTTGCGTATCGGCTTTGACCACCAGCGGATATTCGATCGCCTGTTTTTCCTTCAGCGCCGAGAACATGCTCTCGAGGCTGGCCGGCGCCGCCGTGGTACGCTTCTGCGTGATCACAGACTGACGATAAGCCGCGACTTCGCGCGCCTTGGCTTCGTTTTCGACGACCTGCAGCGGATCGCCGGCCATCGGCACGCCCGACAGGCCGAGCACTTCGACCGGCATCGCCGGACCGGCTTCTTTCAGCTGGCGTCCCTTGTCGTCGATCAGCGCGCGAACCTTGCCGCTCTCCGCGCCGACGACGAAGACATCGCCAACCTTCAGCGTGCCGCGATTGACGAGGATGGTCGCGACCGGCCCGCGGCCCTTGTCGAGCTTCGCCTCGATCACGCTGCCTTCGGCCATGCGGTCGGGATTGGCCTTCAGCTCCATCAGTTCGGCCTGGAGCTGGACCTTCTCGACCAGTTCGTCGAGCCCGGTCTTCTTCAGCGCCGAGACTTCGACATCCTGCACATCGCCCGACAATTCCTCGACGATCACGTCGTACTGGAGCAGCGCCTCGCGCACTTTCTGCGGATTGGCCTCGGGCTTGTCGACCTTGTTGATCGCGACGATCATCGGCACGTTCGCCGCCTTGGTGTGGTTGATCGCCTCCACCGTCTGCGGCTTCAGGCCGTCGTCGGCCGCCACCACCAGAATGACGATGTCGGTGACATTGGCGCCGCGCGCGCGCATCTCGGTGAAGGCCTCGTGGCCCGGCGTGTCGAGGAAGGTGATTTTCGACTTGTCCTTCAGCGTCACCTGATACGCGCCGATATGCTGGGTGATGCCGCCGGCTTCGCCCTTCACCACATCGGTGCCGCGCAGCGCGTCGAGCAGGCTGGTCTTGCCGTGATCGACATGGCCCATGATCGTCACGACCGGCGGACGCGGCAGCAGCGCATCCTCGGGATCGTCGGCGGTCTGGAGCGCGAGCTCGGCATCGGCGTCGGTCACGCGGGTGATGTTGTGGCCGAATTCGGTGACGAGCAGCTCGGCGGTGTCCTGATCGATCGTCGCGTTGATCGTGACGGGCATGCCCATCTTGAACAGCGCCTTGACCAGATCGGCGCCCTTTTCCGCCATGCGGTTGGCGAGTTCCTGGACCGTGATCGCCTCGGGCACCACGACATCGCGAACCTGCTTGGGCTGGGCTTCGCGCGGACCGAAGTGGCGCTTTTCCTTTTCGCGGGCCCGCTTGAGCGCGGCAAGCGAGCGTGCCCGCGCGCCGTCACCATCGTTGAGTGCGCGGTTAACGGTCAGCTTGCCCGACTGGCGGCGATCATCGACGCCCTTGCGGTCGCGCGTCGGGCGCGCGGGCGGCTCGGCAGCGGCTGGACGCTTGCCGGTTGCCGGACCGGCATTGCCGCCGACCACCGCGCCTGTTTGCGTGGCTGCGGTTGCAGCGGATGCGGGCGCAGGCTCGGGCGCGCGGACCGGCTGCGGCCGCTCGGGGCGCGGCACCGGGGTGAAGCGGCGCGGCGCAGGCAGATTGGCGTCGGGCGCAAGCACCAGCGGTTCGGGCGGCGTCGGCTCAGGCACAACCTCCGCCGGGGCCGGCGCGGGCGCGACCGGCGCTTCGTCAACGACCGGCGGCGGCGCTTGCTCGGCCCGGCGCGCTTCCTCGGCGCGACGGCGTTCTTCCTCGATTGCCTCCTGGCGCTCGCGTTCTTCGCGGCGGCGCGATTCCTCGGCCGCCTGAAGGCGCGCTTCCTCGGCCTCGCGCAGCAGCTTTGCCTGCAGCTCCTGGCGCGACAACAGGCTGTCGGCGGGCTTGCGCGGGGCGGGCGGCGGGGCAGGCGGCGATGCCGGCGCGCGCGCAGCAGGCTCGGCTGCCACGACCTGTTCTTCGGCGACTGCCTCGCCCTCGCCGGGACGGCCGAGGACACGACGGCGCTTCACTTCGACCACGACCGTGTTCGACCGGCCGTGGCTGAAGCTCTGCTTCACCTTGCCGGTTTCGACCGTGCGCTTCAGGCCCAGCGGCGCGCGCATGCCCAGTTTCGGCTTTTCGTTGTCGGTATCGCTCATCAGGTCGCTCAAAGTCCTCAGATATTCTCAAGTCCGTCGCACGGCGCATCGCCACGACGGTCCGTAGTCGACGCCGTTGCGCCTTGCGAAGACGTTTCGCAAGCCGCGCTCACCAGCTCGGGTCCGATGTAATGCAGCCAGCGGTCGAGCGCGGAGCGCAACCGCCCAGCGGCGCCGGGGTCGGTAATTCCGATATGTACCACGTTCTCGCGGCCCAGCGCCATCGACAATATAGCGCGCGCCAGCGGGACCGCTACCCCGCGCTGGCCCGAACCTTCGGCATCGCTGCCGACGCGCCACGCCTGGTCGAGCTTGCGCGATCCGTCGGCGCCCGCGTCGGCCGCGTGCAGCAGCAGATGGAGCTGGCCGCTGCGCGCTGCCTTGTCGATCCGTTCGTGGCCGATCACGACGTTGCCGGCCCTGGCCTCCAGCCCCAGCCGGTCGAGCAGTTGCCGCTCGAGCTGGGCCGCGAGCAGCGCGGGCAGGTCAGGCGAAAGGGTAAAGGCGCCGGTCTTGAACGCACGCGTCAGCACGCCCTTGAGCTTGCCCTTGGCGAGCGCGATCTCGAGTTCGGCGCGCGACACGCCGATCCACGCCCCACGCCCCGGCGCCTTGGCGCGCACGTCGGGCAGCACCTGGCCCTCCGGACCCAGCGCTAGCCGGATCAGAGTGTCGCGGCCCGCGCGCTCACCCGTCAGGATGCACTTGCGGACCGGCCCATCGATATCCTCGTCTAGCGGCTCATTGTGAGGATTCCGCATGCGCGTCCTCCTCGGGCTCGGCGCCCGCTTCGTCGGCGAACCAGTGCGCGCGCGCCGCCATGATGATCTCGTTACCCTGTTCTTCGCTCAGATTATATTCGGCGAGCACGCCGCCGCGATCTTCGCTGCGGCCCTCGCCGCGCTTGGTGTCGGCGTCGCCCCGGCGGCGCGGCTCCGCACGCTTCTTCTGCACGAGCTCGTCGGTGGCGAGATCGGCAAGATCGTCGAGCGTCTTGATGCCGGCCTTGCCGAGCGTGACGAGCATGGCCTCGGTCAGATAGGGCATCGTCGCAAGTTCGTCCTCGACACCCAGTTCGCGGCGTAGATTGCGATTGGCTTCCTCGCGCCGTTCGAGTGCTTCGCTCGCGCGGCTCTGCAGCTCGGCAGCGATTTCGTCGTCCAGTCCCTCGATCGAGGCGATTTCGTCGAGCTCGACATAGGCCACTTCCTCGAGGCTGCCAAAGCCTTCGGCGACCAGCAGCTGCGACAGCGTTTCGTCGACGTCGAGTTCGTTCTGGAACATTTCCGACCGCTCGACGAATTCGCGCTGACGCTTCTCGCTCGCGTCTGCCTCGGTCAGGATGTCGATCGCCTTGCCGGTCAGCTGGCTGGCAAGGCGGACGTTCTGGCCGCGGCGACCGATCGCAAGGCTCAGCTGATCGTCTGGGACAACCACCTCGATCCGGTCTTCTTCCTCGTCGATCACCACGCGGCTGACGTTCGCCGGCTGAAGCGCATTGACGACGAAGGTCGCGGTGTCGGGCGACCAGGGGATGATGTCGATCTTTTCGCCCTGCATTTCCTGCACCACCGCCTGCACGCGGCTGCCCTTCATGCCGACGCAGGCACCGACCGGATCGATCGAGCTGTCACGGCTGATCACGCCGATCTTCGCGCGGCTGCCGGGATCGCGCGCCGCCGCCTTGATCTCGATGATGCCGTCGTAAATCTCGGGCACTTCCTGCGCGAACAGCTTCTTCATGAAATCGGGATGCGCGCGGCTGAGGAAGATCTGCGGCCCGCGGTTCTCGCGCCGCACCGACAGGATCAGCGAACGGACGCGGTCGTTGACGCGCACCACTTCGCGCGGAATCTGCTGGTCGCGGCGGATGACGCCTTCGGCGCGGCCGAGATCGACGACGACATGGCCGAATTCGACGCGCTTCACCACGCCGGTGATGATCTCGCCCATCCGGTCCTTGAATTCTTCATATTGCCGCTCGCGCTCGGCGTCGCGGACCTTCTGGAAGATCACCTGCTTCGCTGCCTGCGCGGCAATGCGGCCGAATTCGATCGGCGGCAGCGGATCGACGATGAAATCGCCGACGACCGAACCGGGCTGGAGCTTCTGCGCTTCCTTCAGATTGACCTGCTTGAAGTAGTCATCGACCGCCTCGACCACTTCGACGACGCGCCACAAGCGCAGGTCGCCGGTCTGGGGATCGAGCTTCGCGCGGATGTCGTTCTCGGCGCCATAGCGGGCGCGGGCAGCGCGCTGGATCGCGTCTTCCATCGCTTCGATCACGATCGTGCGATCGATCAGCTTTTCCTTCGCAACCGCATCCGCAATCGCGATCAGTTCGGCCTTGTTGGCGGAAATGGCAGTGGCCATCAGTCTTGTTCCTCGGTCAGTGCGCCCGCAGGCGTGTCTTCATGTTCGATGTCATCGGCGCCCTCGGCGGAAAGCGGCCGCGTGGCGGCAAGCAATTTGTCGGTGAACAGCAATTTCGCATCGGCGACCTGATCGAAACCGATCGTCATCACCGCATGTTTCTTCACGTCGATCGAGATGCGGCCGTCCGCGACGCCGACCAGCACGCCGGTCAACTGCTTGCGGCCGTCGATGGGCGCTGTGAGGTGGATGCGCGCCTCATGCCCCTTCCAGTCCTCGAAATCGGCGATCCGCGTCAGCGGGCGGTCGATGCCGGGCGAACTGACTTCGAGACGGTACGCCTCGTCGATCGGGTCGCGACCCTCGGCTTCGAGCCGGTCGAACAGTTCGGAGATCCGCCGCGACAGATCGGCGCAGTCGTCGATCGTCAGCTGGCGCGTCGTCGGGCGTTCGGCCATCACTTGCAAGGTGAGGTCGCCGGAGCCGCCGAACATCTTGACGCGCACCAGTTCGAAGCCGAGCGCTTTCGCCTCGGGTTCGATGAGTGCCGCCAATCGGGCGATATCCGCCAAGCCAGTCTCTCCAACGCACAAGCCTACCGCGCCGCCGACCCCGTGGGGCCGACCTCCGCAGCGTTACCGATGTAGAGAAAGCGCATTGCCTCTATAGGCGCGGCGCGCGATGCTGGCAAGCATCCACTCGGGCGGTGCTGCGTTGTCGCGGGACGCCGCCCTCAACCGGAGCCGATCCGCCCATGCGTTCTGTCCTTCTCCCGCTTGCCTTGCCGATCGCTGCCATCGCCTGCGCTGGCAACAGTGCCGAGCCCGCCGCGACGGACGGGCCGCCCTTCACGACGACCGTCGTCGCCGATTTCGACGCGCCCTGGGCGATGACCTTCCTGCCCGATGGCCGGATGCTGGTGACCGAGAAGAAGGGGCAGCTGTTGCTTGTCTCCGCCAACGGCAAGGATCGCCAGGTAGTCGGCGGCACACTGCCGGTCGATAGCGCGGGACAAGGCGGGCTGATGGACGTGGTGCTCGCCCCCGGTTTCGCGCAGAACCGCCTTGTCTATTTCAGCTTCTCCGAAAGCGGCCCGGGCGGCAAAGGCGTGGTGCTCGCGCGCGGCAAGCTCGTCGAGCGGCAGGTCCAATGCGTCCGCGCGCCCTGCCCGCCGGTCGCGTCGCTCGACGGGGTCGCGGTGCTTCACCGCGCAACCCCCTATGTGCCCGGCAATGGCCATTATTCGGGCCGCATCGTCTTCTCACCCGACGGCAAATATCTGTTCTACGCCAATGGCGAGCGCCAGAAATTCACGCCGGCGCAAGACCCCAAGATGACGCTCGGCAAGGTGCTGCGCCTGACGCTGGACGGCAAGCCGGCACCGGGCAATCCGCTCAGCGCGCAGGGCTTTGATCCGGCGATCTGGAGCTATGGCCACCGCAACATCCTGGGCCTCGCTTTCGACGCGCAGGGGCGGCTGTGGGAGCAGGAAATGGGGCCCGAGGGCGGCGATGAAGTCAATCTGATCGAGCCGGGCAAGAATTACGGCTGGCCGCGCGTTTCCTATGGCCGGAATTATGGTGCGCCCACCGACGACATTCCGGATCACAAGCCCGGCGATGGCTTCGAAGCGCCCAAGGTCTGGTGGAACCCGGTGATCTCTCCGGGCGGGCTGATGATCTATTCGGGCAAGATGTTTCCGCAGTGGCGCGGCGATGCCTTCATCGGCGGGTTGTCGAGCCAGGCACTGGTACGCGTCGACTTGAACGGCGCAAATGCGCGCAAGGGCGACCAATGGGATATGGGCGCCCGCATCCGCGAAGTCGAACAAGGCCCGGACGGCGCGATCTGGCTGCTCGAGGACGGTGCCCAGGGATCGCAAGGGCGGCTGCTGAAGCTGACCGCGAAGCGCTGACGGGAGGATGGCTGGGTCGGGCGGGCTTTTTGCTAGACCGTCCGAGCAGCATTAAGACGCAGAACTCGTGGTCGGCAGAATGTCCTGCAGCCCCGAAAACACCGAGCCGTCGCGGCAGCCCGAATGGATCAGGCCCCAATTGGCTATTCTGAAGGCAAGCGCGGCAGAAATTGGCGTGCCGAACCGGCCGGAAGCCGCCGTCGAGGGGAGCTGACGCTCCGGCACAGGCAACCGCTCCGGACCGCTATTTCATCAGGACCAGCTCTTCCGCCATCGTCGGATGCAGCGCGATCGTCTGGTCGAAAGCGTCCTTGGTCAGCTTTGCCTTCACGGCCACTGCCGCTGCCTGAATGATTTCCGCCGACTCGGGCCCGATCATGTGCAGGCCGAGCACGCGGTTCGACGCACCGTCGCACACCATCTTGTAGAGCGCTCGCTCGTTGCGGCCGGCAAGCACATTCTTCATCGGGCGAAAGTCCGACGTGTAGACCCGCACAGCACCGTATTTCTGCTTGGCCTGGCCCTCGGTCAGCCCGACCGCGCCGATCGGGGGATGGCTGAACACAGCGCTCGGGATGCAGCCGTAATCGACCCGCGTCGGCTTGTTGCCGAATACGGTGTCGGCAAAGGCCTGCCCCTCGCGGATCGCGACCGGGGTCAGCTGGACGCGGTTGGTGACATCGCCGACCGCGTAGATGCTCGGCACGCTCGACTGGTTATCGTCGTCGACCTTCACGGCGCCCTTGTCGAGCGCGACTCCCGCCTCTTCGAGCCCAAGCCCTTCGGTATTCGGCACGCGACCGGTGGCGAACATCACGCAGTCGACCGTCATCGGCTCGCCGCTGGTGAATTCGACATGCAGGCAGCCGTCGGGCTGTTTCTCGATCGACTTGAACTGGGTGTTGAAGCGGAACTGGATGCCCTTGCCCATCGAGATCTGGAGCAGCCGGTCGCGGATCTGTTCGTCATAGCCGCGCAGGATGGCATCGCTGCGGTTGACCAGCGTCACGGCGCTGCCGAATTCGTGGAAAATCCCGGCAAACTCATTAGCGATATAGCCTGCACCTGCGATCAGGACGCGCCTGGGGAGCGCAGGCAAATGGAATACGTCGTTCGACGTGATCGCATGTTCGCTGCCCGGAAAGTCCAGCAATTGCGGGCGCGCACCAGTTGCGACCAGAATGTGGCCCGCAGTCACCGTCCTGCCGCTCGCCAGCCGGACTTCGTGCGGCCCCCCGACTTCGGCGCGGTCGAGGATCACTTCGACCTTATGGCTGTCGAGCGTTGTGGTGTAGGCCGCATTCAGCCGATCGACTTCGGCGAGGACATTGTCGCGCAGCCGTTCCCAATCGAATGCGCAGTCGGGGACATCCCAGCCGAAGCGCCGCGCGTCGGCCAAATCCTCGGCGAAATGCGCGCCATAGACGAGCAGCTTCTTCGGCACGCAGCCGCGGATCACGCAGGTGCCGCCGACGCGGAACTCTTCGGCAACCGCGACCTTGGCGCCATGCGCGGCCGACACGCGGGCCGCGCGCACCCCGCCGGATCCCGCGCCGATGACGAAGAGGTCGTAGTCGTAATTGGCCATCTTGGGTCCTTTGGTCAGCCGAGCGCGCGCCGGATGAGATCGGTGGTCGACGGATCGAAATCCAGCCCCCCAGCCCCCGCCGCTTTCGCCATTTCCTTGCCGAGTTCGACGCCGAACTGGTCGAACGGATTGATGCCTAACAGCGCGGCGCTGACGAATACGCGCTGCTCGTAAAAGGCGATCAGCGCACCCAGGCTGTGCGGATCGAGGCTGTCGATCAGGATCGTCGCGCTGGGCCGGTCGCCGGGATAGGCCCGCGCCGGGTCGGCAGCATTCGCCCGCCCCTTCATCAGCGCCGCGCCCTGCGCGAAGCAATTGAGCAACAGCTGGCGGTGATGCTCCTCGTCGAGCGCGTCGCCGGCTTCCGCGACCGCGACGAATTCGACCGGCACCAGATGCGTGCCCTGATGGAGCAGCTGGAACACCGCATGCTGCGCGTCGGTGCCGATCCCGCCCCAGGTGATCGGCGCGGTGTGGCGTCCGACCGGTTGCCCGTCGAGCCCGACCGCCTTGCCGTTCGACTCCATTTCAAGCTGCTGGAGATAGCTCGGCAACAGCCGCAGCCGCTCGTCATAGGCGAACACCGCGCGGGTCTCGGCGCGCTTCACCTGTGTGTAGAACAGGTCGGCGAACGCCGCGAGCATCGGCGCGTTCTCGTGCGCGGCGGCGAGCCGGAAATGCCGGTCCATCTCGCCCGCGCCATCGAGCAGCTCTTGGAACGCATCCCAGCCGAGCGCCAGCGCAGCCGGAAAGCCGATCGACGACCACAGCGAATAACGCCCGCCGACGCTTTCCGCGAAGGGGAGGACGCGGGTTTCGTCGACGCCCCATTCGACCGCCCTGTCAGGCGCCGCCGTCAGCGCGATCACCCGGCCATAGGGATCCTCGACGCCACCTTCGCGCAGCCATTCGAGCGCGCTCGACGCGTTGAGCAGCGTTTCCGTCGTGGTGAACGTCTTCGAGGCGACCACCACCAGCGTCGCATCGGGTTCGAACTGAGCAACGGCAGCTTCGAGCGCGCAACCATCGATGTTTGACACGATCGCGACATCGTAGCGCGCGCCGTCGCGGCCGAGCGCGTCGATCAGCAGGTCCGGCCCCAGCGCCGAGCCGCCGATCCCGATGTGAAGGATGTGCTGCACCGGGCCGAGCGCGCCAGCCTCGATCGCGTCGATCAGTGCGCGCATCCGCGCGTGAAGCTGCGCTGCCCGCGCGACGGCGTCTTCGCTACCCTCGCCGCGCTCGGCGCTATGTTCGGCCGCGCGGCCTTCGGTCGCGTTGACCGGTTCGCCCGCGAACAGCGCTTCGCGCTTGGCGGCAAAGCCCTGCGCCTTGGCGAGCGCCTCGAACGCGGCAACGGCGTCAGCCGTTAAATGCGTCTTCGACCAGTCGAAATGAAGCCCGGCGACGTCGATCGAAAAGTGCGCCAGCCGGTCGGGATCTTCGGCGAATAGCGTTTCCAGCCGAGGCGGGTTGAGCGCTTCGATCGCGTGCCAGTCGGCGGTCATAGCTGGGGCTCCTGTGGCTGCGGCGGAATGCCTTGCGCGCTAGCACCGCGCCTGCGCCACCGCCACCCCCCGGCTTGATCCCGATACTTGACGTGCCGCCCCCCGGCACCGCAAAGCGCGCGAACGATGGACGATGCTACCGCCACTCCCCACGCCGGCATGGCGGCACAACCGATACGCAGCGAGTGGCGTCAAACGCTGTGGTTCCTCGTGCGGCTGGCGGTCCTGTTCACGCTGATCCGCAGCTTCGTCTTTTCGCCGTTTGTGATTCCGTCGGAATCGATGCTGCCGCGCCTCTACATCGGCGATTATCTGGTCGTGTCAAAATTTTCCTACGGCTTTTCACGGCACAGCCTGCCATTCGGTGTTCCTCTGATTCCCGGCCGGGTGCTGACGCGGCTGCCGGCGCGCGGCGATGTCGCGGTGTTCAAGGCGCCGCCGCTCGACCGTGAGGATTATATCAAGCGCGTGATCGGCCTGCCCGGTGACACCATCCAGCTGCGGCACGGCCGGATCATCCTGAACGGGGTCGCCGTGCCGCAGACGCCGGTTGCGGACTTTGTTATTCCGATCACGCCCAATTACCCCAGCGAGAAATGCGGTCAGGCATTCGCCGAACTGAGCTTCGGCAAACCCTATTGCCGATACCGTCAATTTCGCGAAACATTGCCCGGCGGCGCGACTTACACCGTCCTCGATCGCGGCGAGACGGCGGCGGACGACACCCAGCTGTTCACGGTCCCTGCAGGCCATGTTTTCATGATGGGCGACAATCGCGACGACAGCCTCGACAGCCGTTTCCCGCAGATTCCGGGTCAGGGCATCGGCTTTGTGCCGATCGAGAATCTGGTCGGACGGGCGCAGTTCACCTTCTTCTCGACCGACGGCAGCGCGTCGTGGCTGCTGCCTTGGACATGGTTCACCGCGGCGCGGTGGGACCGCGTGGGCAAGGGCTTTTGAGCAGCGATCTCGCCGATTGGGTGGAACGCGCGCTGGGCGCCGCGCCGCGCGATCTGGCACTCTATGAGCGGGCCGTGACTCATGGCAGTCAGGCTGCGGCCAATTACGAACGGCTGGAATTTCTTGGCGACCGCGTGCTGGGCTTGGCAATAGCCGAATGGCTGTTCGCACGTTTCCCGAACGAAGCCGAAGGCGCGCTGTCGAAGCGGCTGAACGCGCTCGTCACCGGCCCGGTCTGTGCCGAGATCGCGCGCGAGCTGGCGCTGCCGGCGCAGCTGAAGCTGGGCAAACAGGCGCGCGACGACGGCGCGTTCGACAGCGACAATGTGCTTGGCGACGCGCTCGAAGCGTTGATCGGCGCGCTCTATCTCGACCACGGCTTGGAGACCGCGCGCGCCGCGGTGCGCACACTGTGGGCAAGCCGTATCGAACGCGACCTGCGCGCGCCGCAGCATCCCAAGTCCGCACTGCAGGAATGGGCAGCCGCCCACAACCGCCGCCCGCCCGACTATGCGATCGTCGAGCGCTCAGGCCCCCACCACGCGCCGCGCTTCACGGTCCGGGTGACGCTCGGCAAGCTTGCGGAAGCGACCGCGACCGGCAGCTCGAAACAGGAGGCGGAAACAGCGGCAGCGCTGGCGTTGCTCACGCAATTGGAAACAAATTCATGACCCAGAAATGCGGTCTTGTCGCGGTCGTTGGAGCGCCGAATGCGGGCAAGTCGACCCTCGTCAATGCGCTCGTCGGCCAGAAGGTCGCGATCGTCAGCCCCAAGGCACAGACCACGCGCGTCCGGCTGATGGGCGTCGCGCTCGAGGGCGATACGCAGCTCCTGCTCGTTGATACGCCCGGCATTTTCGAGCCCAAACGCCGCCTCGACCGCGCAATGGTCGCTGCGGCTTGGGGTGGTGCGGAAGGCGCGGACCTTATCGCAATGGTGGTCGATGCCAAGGGCGGGCTGGGCCCCAAAGTGCTGCCGATCGCCGAAGCACTGGCGGGGCGGCGCGAGAAGAAATTCCTGATTCTCAACAAAGTCGACCTTGCCGACAAGGCGCGGCTGCTGGTGCATGCCGAAACGCTCAACGCCAAGGTGACGTTCGCCGAGACCTTTTTCGTCAGCGCGAGCACCGGCGACGGCCTGCCGGAACTGAAAGCCGCGCTTGCTGCCGAAATGCCCGAGGGACCGTGGCATTTCCCGGAGGATCAGGTGTCGGACGCCACCGAGCGGACGCTGGCGGCCGAAGTGACGCGCGAGCAGCTCTATCTCCAGCTCCACGCCGAGCTGCCCTATGACAGCACCGTCGAAACCGAGGCGTACAAGGAACGCGAGGACGGATCGGTCGAAATCCACCAGCAAATCCTTGTCGCGCGCACCACCCAGCGCGCGATCGTGCTCGGCAAGGGTGGTGTGCGGATCAAGGAAATCGGCGCCCGGGCCCGCGCCGAACTGTCGATGCTGATGGAACGCAAGGTCCACCTTTACCTGCATGTGAAGGTGAAGGAGAATTGGGACGAGGATCGCGGCGTCTATCGCGACATGGGGCTGGACTGGGTCGAATGAGCGCACGCCACGACGAGATCGAATTCGAGCCCCCCGAATACTCGACGTGCGACTGCTGCGGGTCGACCACAACCACGCTGACCCGGTTCGTATCGCGTGAGGGGGCGGCTTTTGCAGTCTATTTTGCCAAATTCTCCAATGGGTCGCATGAGTATGTCAGTGTCCTCGCCGGATTTGGCGACTGGCGCGAGGAGGCCTTACCCGCTGACCGCACAGCCATCGCGTTTCGCATTTGGACGACTCAGGACAGCCTCCAAGTGGGGCTTGTCGATGCGGATGACGACGGCTGGACCGGAGACTATTTAGGACGCAGGCTATCCCGAGATGAAGCACTCAACAGCGAATGGAAAGCGGAGGCCTTCGCGTTGAGTGATCACATCGTTGAGTGCGACCGACCCATCGTAGACTTCCTTGAAGCCAGAGCTGGGGCCGTCGAATGAAGCAGGTGAAGGCAGCGATCGTCCAGGCAGCGCCAATCCCGATCGCGGTTTCGGACGGGATCACCGCGCTCGTCGATCACGTCGCGCGCGCGGTCGACGAGGGCGCCGAGGTGATCGCGTTCGGCGAGACGTTCTTAGGCGGCTATCCGCTGTGGCTCGACGAAGCGGCGGGCGCGGCGTTGTGGGATCATCCGGGCGCCAAGGCACTCCACGCGCTGATGCTTGAGCACGCCGTGCGCGACGACGATCCGCGTTTCGAGCCGCTGCAGGCACTGGTCGACAAGACGCGCGTGTGCGTCTCGGTCGGTGCGCATGCGCGGGTGCGGTCGAGCCTGACCAACACGCAGTACATCTTCCGCCCCGGCCAGCCGCCGCTGCCGCATCGCAAGCTGGTGCCGACTCATGGCGAGCGGCTGATCTGGGCACGCGGCGACGGCTCGACGCTTGATGTGCATAAAGCGCCGTGGGGGCGGCTCGGTCAGCTGATCTGCTGGGAGCACTGGATGCCGTTCGCGCGCGCGGCGATGCACCATGCGGGCGAGCATATCCACGTCGCTGCGTGGCCGAGCGCGCGGGACATGTATGCGGTGGCGGCCCGGCATTATGCTTTCGAAGGACGCTGCTTCGTGCTGTCGGCCGCGACGATTCAGCACCGCGACGACCTGCTCGACGGACTCGCGCGCGTCGGCGGCGATGCCGAGGCCGAAGCGTTGATCCGCCAGATTCCCGACGGGGTGCTGCAAACCGGCGGCAGCGCGATCTACGCCCCCGATGGCGCGACGCTGGCGCAGGCAGGGTCGCAGGCCGAGATCATTTCCGCCACGCTGGACTTGGCAGCGATCAATCGCGAGCTCGCCGCGCTCGACACCGACGGCCATTACAGCCGCCCCGATGTCTTCGAACTGCGCGTCAACCGCCGTGCGACACCGGGGGTGGTGGAGAGCGACGGCTGAGCCACCGCTCCCCGACCGATCACTGCTTGATGGCCCTGAATTTGCTCGTCGTATTCTGGATCGGATTGAAGATGGTGACTTCGACCGTCTTGCCGTCGGGCAGCGCGGTGTAGGTATAGACCGAACGGACCTTGCCGTCGCGGCTGTCGGTTTCCTCAAAACTGGTGTCGCTGATCTTGCGCAGCTTGATCATCGTCTTTCCGGGATCGCCCGCCATCATCACTTCGGGCCCACCGAACATCGCGGTATAGGATTGGCCGGTCCGGGTCGACATGCTGAGGCCGCCCGGTACAGACTTGAAGCTGATGTAAAGCGCCGCGTCGGTAGTGCTGAAATCATTGGTCGCCAGCCAGCCGCCGGTAATCAGATGGACCCCCTTGGGCGGCAGGGCGCCTGCCCGCTTGTCGCGTCCCTTGGCATCGATGACCACACCATTAGGCGCGCTGAAATCCTTCGAAGTCCAGTCGTTCGTCATGCCGTCGGCGCTGATAACCTCGGTCGAGGTGTACATCAGCTTGCCGCCCCGGCGGCTCTGGGTGACGAGATGGCGATCATCGGCGGCCTTCACCATCATTTCATCGATATAGGCTTGCCCGGTCACTTTGTGGAACTGGCCGTCGGCCTTGACGCTGAGCGGCGTATCGCATTCGCAGCTGTAGATTCCGCCCTTCAGCGAACGGACGAACGGCTTGGTCGGCAGCTGGGCAGAGGCGATGTCGCCTTTCCATACGCCGTCGAAAGCACTTTGCGCCGATGCGGGCGCGGCGGTTACGATCAAGGCGGCGGCAATCAGGTAACCGGTTTTCATGGGCTTCCCCTGTCTCTAGCGAAGCACGGCCTTGGCAACAGTGCCTATCGCGGCCTGCTTCTTGTTGCGCCGGTGACGATCCGGCCTACCAATTAGGCCTGTAGAGCATTGAAGGCGAGCGATTCGAGTCGATCGACGCAATCCGTCCGGCGCCGGCACGGTGGCCGCATTCCCTTCGTCCGGCTGGTCAGGTGGAAGCGGCGGCAGCGGTCGCAGCGATAGGGGCGCAGGACAACCGCCGCCATCCGCGCGACCGCGATCGCATCCTCCTCGCTCGCGAAGCGCGCCTTGCGGGCACACACGCTTGCCCGGGTACGCTTCACCCGCGCACGATCAGGTAGTTCATCCTCGCCGAGGCGATCGGCCGGTCGCGGTCATCCTGCCAGGCATGTGCCTCGACATTGGCAACGCGGTTGCCGAGGCGAGTGACGATACCGAGCGCGCGGGTTTCCTTCTCGCGGCCGCCGCGCATGAAATCGATCGTGACGTTGATCGGCTTGATCCGGCTGTCGCCCGCGTCCTCGATCGCGAGCGCATGGCGCAGCGCCGCGATCGCCGCCACTTCCAGCAGCCCGCCCAGCGCCCCACCGTGCAGGAAACCGGGACGGCCCATGACGTCGGTCGAATAGGGCATCATCAAGACCGGCGGGCCGCCGTCCCCCGCCTCCACCGCAATCCCTAAAAGATCGGCATAGGGCGGCAGCTTCACGGCTGCACCTCGGTGAACATGAAGGTGCCCGCGACATGTGCCAGCGGATCGGCGGGGTCGCCATCATGCGCCGTCCCGCGCACGAACGAGATCGCGCGGGTGATCCGGTAGCATTCGCCGCGCCCATACACGGTCTTGCCGGGGGTGGCCGGGCGCAGATAATCGATCCGCAGGTCGAGCGTCGCATGCGGGCGGAACTCGCCGAGCTTCAGCCAGACGCCGAGGCTAGTCGCCATGTCCATCATCGACAGGATCGGTCCCGACGCCAGCACGCCGCTCGTCTCGTCGCCGATCAGCGCGGGGTTGTAAGGCAGCGCCAGTTCGGCCCAATCGGCGCCGTGCGCATGATATTCAATCCCCAGCCGCCCGGCATGCGCGCGCTTGCCGAAACTCATGAAGATGCGGGGATCGAACGCGGGCTGGGTCATCGCGCGCGGCTCTACACGTCGGATCGTACCGATGCCAAGCGGTCGCGGGCAAAAGCAGACCTTTCAGCGATTTAACTCTAACGCACCCGCGCCATCGCCTAGCGTTTCGATGCGAGCGCGGAGGGGATGTTGATGAAAGTCGTAGGCATCGACGTGGATCAAATCGTCGATCTGGGCACCCAGGTGGCGATCGGCGGCGCGATCCGAATGGGTGAAATCGTCGGCGACGACATCTTCGAATATATCGTCGCGATCGCGGTGATCGTCTACGAAATGGACCCGCGTACCGTCTGATGGGCCAGGCGCAGCCGCCCGCGCGCAACCGGCTCGCAGCGGCGGAGGCCGCCTCGGCAGCCGCGCAGGCATGGCGCCAGAGCGAGCCCTATCGGCATGCCGTTACATTGTTCGCTGATTGCGATGCGCGCACCGCCGCCGAATCGGTCGCCGACCGCGCGACGACATTGCTCGCGAGCGCAGCATGGGCAAGCGACCTCATCGCCCCGCTCATCGACGCGCTGGCGCTCGATCCATGGTTCGATCCACCGCTTCGCTTCAGCCGCGATCCGCTGCGAACGGGTGCAATCCTGTTCGAACACCCCGTCATCACGATCACGGCAGCAGTGCTGTCAGTGGCGACGCTCGCCGCGGCGCCTCGTCCGGCGACCATTGTCGTCCCGGGTCGATTGTCGGTCGTGCGCTATGAGCGTGGCGGCGGCGCGACCCTGCAATTATGGCGCGCCGAACCGGCGGGCGCGGACTTCAGCGCGGTCGGCGCGCCACCCTGCCGGCCGATCGGCGCGGTCCGGCTGGTCGATGGGCTGGTCCGCCGCATCGACGGGCGCACCCATGCCCAGCTGATCGAAGCGGCGACCGGCGATATCGTCACGCTGACGGCCACCATCCGCACCAACAGCGCGCCGGTGATGCGCGAATATGCGCGCAGCGACGGCGCGCTGGTTCGCGTCGCGGCACTCGACGACGCCGCATCGCGCACGCCGATGCTTGCGGCGCTGCTGCGTCATCTCGGCAGCCTCGACGCCGTCGCAGCATTCGACGAAGCCAGCCGCGACGAAGCACATTTCGTCCGTTGGGCCGTGATGCGCGAATGGCTCGCGCTCGATGCAGCATCCGCGCTGCCGCGGCTGCGGGCGATGCTCGACGATCCGCACGCGGAAATCCGCGATGCCGCCGCGCAAATGGTCCCGCTAGTCGAGGCCAGGCTGCAATGCCGCGAGTGATCGATCCGGGCGACGTACCCGCGATCACTCTTGACGACCTGACCGATGCGCTCGCCACGACACCGGTCGATGCGCGCGATGAAGACGGCTTCGCCAGCCTCGGGCCGTTGCTTGGCGGGCTGGGCCGGAACCGTGTGTTCCTCGCCGATCTCGCGATCGCCGAGCTGAAGGACCGCCACCGGCGCCAGAATGCGAGCAGCTATGGCGCGCAGGTGATGCTGCTCGCCGCCGACGCGCGATTCGTGGTGCGCGCCAATTTCTGGCCAGCGCCGGGCGATGCCGTGCTGCGCGCCAGTGGCCCCGCCGCATTCTTCTACGGCTTCGCGCACGACCATAACTTCCCGTTCCTGACCAGCGGCTATGCCGGACCGGGCTATCTGAGCGAGGATTACATCGTCGATGCGGACGCCATCGCGCGGCGCCCCGGCGACGCCGTCGCGCTGACCCCCGCCGGTTGCACGCTGCTCGATCCCGGTCGGCTGCTGCTCTACCGCGCGCACCGCGACGTGCATGTCCAGCATCCGCCCGAGGCGCTGTCGATCTCGCTCAACATCCTGGCGCGCGATCCCGCCCAGCCGTGGCGCGACCAGTTCGAATATGACATTGCACGCGGCCGGATCGTGCGCGGCATGACGACGACCGCGTCCGAAGCGCTGGTCGCACTGGCGGTGCATTTCGGCGGCGGCAACGGCATCGATCTCGCAAACGATTTCGCCGCGCGGCACCCGTCACCGCGCATGCGCCGCACGGCGGCCGCCGCGCTCGCCAGCCTCGTATCGCCGCACGCGCACGCAGCATGATCCGAAACGGAGCCAGTCGCGCCTCAGTCGCGCGGCGGGCGCGCTAGACCGGTCGCATGACGCGCGTCTGGCTCTCGATCGATCGCCCGGGACTCACGGCCGCGCTGGCCGATCGCGGGATCGCCACCGACGCTGCACCCGACATGGCCGCATTGCTGGTCGCCGCGCAGGGCGAACGACCGGTCAAGGCGACGCTGGCGATACTGCGCAGCCGCTCGCCGGCGCCAGTGATGCTGATCGTGGCGGACGACGAGCTGGCGGTGATCGGCGCGATCGATTCGGGGGCCGACGATGCCGTGCCGGGAAGCGCAAGCGACCGGCTGATCGCCGCCCGCGCCGACGCGCTCGTCCGGCGCGTCAAGCAGCGCCTGATCACGCTCGGCGAACTTACGATCGACACGATCGACCGGCGCGTATGGCGCGGTGGCCGCCCGATCGAGCTGTTGCCGCGCGAGTATCGCCTGCTGCTCGAACTCGCGCTTCACCCCGGCGAGCCGATCAGCCGCGCGGTGCTGCTCGAGCGTGTCTGCGGGGTCGGCTTCGATCCCGGCACCAATGTGCTCGACGTCCATGTCTCGCGGCTGCGCGCCAAGCTTGATCGCGGATTTGCGGTGCCCTTGCTGCGCACCGAAAAGCGGATCGGCTACCGCCTCGCCGTGCCGCCGTTCGACCAGTTCGCGATTGAAGCCGCTTCCGCTGCCGGTTAGCCTCACCCCAAACAGGATAGCGGGAGAGGATTAATGCACCCCAGCGTGCACGCGGCGGCTTCGCCCGATAAGGCCGCGCTGATCGTCGCGGAAACAGGTGAGGCGATCAGCTATGCGGAACTCGACGCAGCATCGAACCGCGCTGCCCAGCTGTTTCGCAGCTGCGGGCTCGGCGTCGGCGACACCGTGGCGCTGTTCCTCGATAACATTCCCGAGTTCTTCGGACTGGTGTGGGGGGCGCAGCGTGCCGGACTGTTCTACGTCTGCATCCCGGCGAAGCTGACGGCGCCCGAAGTCGATTACATCGTCCGCGACAGCGGCGCACGGCTGATCTTGGCGTCGGCGGCAATGCGCGGCGTGGCCGAAGCGCTCGCGGAGACGCTGCCCGATTGCGCACGCTACATCATCGGCGGCGATGCGGCGGGCTGGTCGCGCTGGGAAGATGCTGTCGCGGCAATGCCGGCGACGCCGATCGCCGATCAGCGCGCGGGCGTCGACATGCTCTATTCATCGGGCACCACCGGCCGCCCGAAGGGCGTACGCGTAGCGCTGCCCGAAGACCCCGGCATCGCTGCCCCCAATGTTCTGGTGATGCTCGCGCAGGCGCTTTACCGGCTCGGCCCTGACAGCATCTATCTGTCGCCCGCACCGCTTTATCACGCCGCGCCGCTGCGCTGGTCGATGACGGTGATGCGACTGGGCGGCACCGTCGTGATGATGCAGCATTTCGTTCCAGAGGCGGCATTGGCCGCGATCGAACGCTACCGCGTCAACGCCAGCCAGTGGGTTCCGACCCATTTCGTGCGGATGCTCAAGCTACCCGATGCAGTGCGGGCCCGCTACGACCTGTCGAGCCTGAAGGTCGCAATCCACGCGGCCGCCCCCTGCCCCGTGCCCGTCAAGGAAGCGATGATCGATTGGTGGGGGCCGGTGCTCTACGAATATTACGCGGGATCCGAAGGCAACGGCCTGACGACGATCGATTCGGCGCAGTGGCTGGCGCACAAGGGATCGGTCGGCAAGGCGGCGTACGGCCAGCTCCATATCTGCGACGAGGCCGGCAACGAGCTGCCCGTCGGCGAGGAAGGGCTGGTCTATTTCGGCGGCGGCGGCGTATTCGAATATCACAATGATCCCGAAAAGACCGCCGAGGCCAAGAATGCGCATGGCTGGACGACGCTCGGCGACATCGGGCGCGTGGATGCGGAAGGGTATCTCTACCTCACCGACCGCAAGAGTTTCATGATCATTTCGGGCGGAGTGAACATTTATCCGCAGGAAATCGAGAACCGGCTGATCACCCACCCCCGTGTCGCCGATGTCGCGGTGATCGGCGGCCCCTGTCCCGACATGGGCGAGCGGGTCATCGCCGTGGTGCAACCCGTCGATATGGCCGAGGCGGGCGACGCGCTTGCCGCCGAGCTTACTGCCTGGTGCCGCGCCGCGCTGTCGGGCGTGAAGACCCCGCGCCAGATCGATTTCGCCGCCGAGCTGCCGCGCGCGCCGACGGGCAAGCTCTACAAGCGGCTGTTGCGCGATCGTTACTGGGGCAATAGCGAAACCCGGATTGTTTGAGCGTTTTGATCCAACCGCACCCGCCTTGTCGATAGGAAGAGACCCGATGGAAAATCGCATCCGCATTACCGTTTCGGATCACGTTGCCGATGTGAAACTGACGCGCGGGGACAAGATGAATGCGCTCGACCCGGAGATGTTCAGCCAGATCGCCAATGCGATCGACCAGATCGCGCACATGCCGCACGTCCGCTGCGTCGTGCTGTCGGGCGAAGGCCGCGCCTTCTGCGCGGGACTCGACATGGCGAGCATGGCAAGCGGTGGCTCGGGCACGTCGCTGGCAGAGCGCACCCATGGTCTCGCCAATCTGCCCCAACACGCCGCCTGGGGCTGGCGCACGCTGGCGGTGCCGGTAATCGCGGCGGTCCACGGCGTTGCTTTCGGTGGCGGCTTCCAGATCATGTCGGGCGCCGACATCCGCATTGCCGCGCCCCACACGCGCTTTTCGATCCGCGAAGTCCATTGGGGGCTGGTGCCCGACATGGCCGGGATCGCGCTGTGGCGTGGGCTTGCCCGCGACGATGTGCTCCGCGAGCTGACCTATACCGCGCGCGAGTTTGACGCCGACGAGGCGCTCGGCTTCGGCTTCGTCACCCGGGTCGCGGCTGACCCCTATACCGAGGCGCATGCGCTCGCGACCCAGATCGCAGCGCGCAACCCGCAGGCGGTGCAGGGGTCGAAGAAGCTGTTCAATCTTCAGCCCGACGGCGACAGCGCGTCGATCCTGCAAGCCGAAAGCGATGTGCAGCTGGGCGTCATCCGCCAGCCCAATCAGGTCGAGGCCGTGATGGCCAATATGCAGAAGCGCGCGGCGGTGTTTGCGGATTGAAGGGAGCACCAGAGACCGCTGCACGTTGCCCTTTTGCCCTCCCAAGTGCATGTAAGGGCTTCTGTGGGCTCGCGCCCTTGACGACCATCAAGGCACGGTTTCTGCGACAAACAGTTGGGCACCGCAGTTCAGGGTAGGCAAAAATAGAGGAGCATTTTTGTGGTGGCTCCCAATTCCCTCGATAGCGCCTCCGGCCAGCCGATCTCAGATCGTCTGACGATGATCGGCTGCATCGTGGGCAATCTGATTGATGGCTCGACCCACTCTTCGGTTGTCATGAACTCGGTGATCGGCAGCGCGGTCGTAGAGGGATCGTTTCAGCGCGACGTGCAGATCGGCGGCGGAAAGTCGCTGCGGCTGAGTTGGGCTAACAGCACAGGTGAGTATAGTATTGCACCCAATACGATCTCGGGCGACCTCGAATTCACGCTCTCTCAAGCCGGGTCAGGGAATTTCAAGTTCAGCGGTCCGATCAAGATCGGCAACCATCAAGTCATAGGACCGCGTCAGCCAGCCATCGCCGATCTGACCGCACCCCCAACAGCTGCCGATTTCAACAACATCCTCGCTTCGTTGCGTGCGCATGGGCTCATTGGTTCATAGACGGGACGTCAGACCTGTGCAGCGCACGTCAGGGAATCTTTCGGCGTTGCGCCTCGCACTGGCAATCGACGTCGCCATTTATCACGTCTGCCTGATATCAGGCGTCCGACCCAGCTGGCTCACACCATTTCTGGTCCCGACGCTCGCAGTCCAAATATTCTTTATCCTAAGCGGATATTTAATCTTTGTCAGCCTCGCCAAGACCAACGACCTACGAGATTACTTCGAGCGGCGAGTGGTACGGATTTATCCAGCGTATCTGTTGGTCGTGGCAGTAAGCGGCGCTGTCTTCTCCCCGACCGCAAGCGATTATATAAATTATGTGGCTTGGAACGCGGTGTTCTTGAACTTTGTCGCGCCCGGAGACGTTGGCGGGTTCGCGATTAACGGCTCCTTGTGGACAATCAAAATCGATGTGGCGTTCTACATCATCGCGCCGGGGTTATTCGCAGCTGCAAATCGATATGGCGCAGTGCGGGTCTTGGGGGGTGCTGTGACTGGATCTTTGCTGTACCGCGCAGTGATGCTGGATTCGCCTTTGGCTCATCAGCTCCCTGGACAATTGTGCCTGTTCGCCGCTGGCGGACTGATCCATTTCTACGGTTATCGATTTGTCTCAATATTGGCGGCAATGCCGCAGCTGCGGATGCCACGCCTGGACCTTTCCTACGGCATCTATCTCGTGCATTTTCCCATCGCGCATATCTTCCGCTCATTTGGCGTGACGGCAATTCCGCTGACGTTGCTGGCATCCATTGCGGCTGCAAGTCTGCTCGCCAGACTGCCCACAAGCTCTCTATGCCGCGTATTGCGCCTCAGGCTTGAACGAGCGCGTTTTGGCTCCTGATTACGCGGCAGTGATGGCGAACATGCAAAAGCGCGCGGCCGTCTTCACCGACTGACCTGCCGCCCGACGAACATTTTGGCAAATACGCGCCGCGGCGAAAACGGCGCTTGCGCTTCCTACCGATCACGCCTAGATACTGAACCACATGGTTCAGCGTTCGGATGCTCCCCTCGATCGATCCTTCGCGGCGCTGGCCGACGGCACCCGGCGTGGGATCATCGACCAGCTCGGGCGCGGCGATGCGACGATCACCAGCCTCGCCGATCGCTTCCGGATGACGCTGACCGGCATGAAGAAGCATGTGCAGGTGCTCGAGCGCGCTGGCCTTGTCGTCACTAGCAAGGTCGGGCGCGTGCGCACCTGCACGCTCGGCAAGCGTGGTCTGGCCGACGAAGCGGCGTGGATCGAGGCACATCGCAAATTGTTCGAGGACCGTTTCAACGCGCTCGACGCCGTCATCACCGACTTGAAGCAGGAGGAAAGCGATGGACGAACAGACTAAAGGCGCGATCGGCGCGTCGAACCCGACCGCCGTCGAACGTCGGGGGGATCGCGAGCTGGTCATCACCCGGCTGTTCAATGCCCCGCCGCCGCTCGTCTTTCGCGCGTGGAGCGAGGCGGCACTGTTCCGCCGCTGGTGGGTGCCGCAGTCGGTGACCGGCATGTCGCTGGTGGGATGCGATATGGACGTGCGCACCGGCGGCAAATACCGGCTGGAATTCAGCTTCGGCGGCGCCGAGACCATGGCCTTTTACGGCAAATATCTCGACGTGGTGCCGAACGAGCGCATCGTCTGGACCAATGACGAAGAGGAAGACGGCGCGATCACGACGGTGACCTTCGAATCGCACGGCAGCCAGACGCTCGTCACTTTCCACGAACGCTATCCGTCAGCCGCGGCGCTTGAGGAGGCGTTGCAGGGGTCGGCCGCCGGCCTCTCCGAGCAGCTGGGGCAACTTGCCGATCTGCTTGCTGAAATGAACGGCTGAAGCTAGCCGCCCCGCACCTGCCACTGCGCCAGCGCCGCGCGGTAATCGTCGGGGAGCGCGTTCAGCTCTGCGGTGCGGCCCATCACGACCACGGTGTCGCAGGTCGCGATCGGCTGGCCATGCTGGAACGCGGTCGACAGGATCGTCCAGCTGCGCGTCCCGATTGGCCCGATCCCGCTCGACACGACGACATCGGCGGGGAAATGCCCCTCGCCAAGGTAATTGATGATGACCTGCGCGACCAGCCAGCGCTGCTGGTCGCCGCGCCACGCATCAAGGCCGGTCGCCTTGTTGAACTTGACGCGTCCGCTTTCCAGGATCGCCGCCATGCCGACATTGTTGATATGCCCCAGCACGTCGAGATCCTGAAACCGCGTCTGGATCGTCTCATGATGCGGATAGGCATCGGGCGACGATCGCCAGGGATCGGGGCGGGCCATGGACTTCTCCGTAAAGGGGGACGCGGCCCGGCAGGTAATGCCGGGCCGTCAGGCGGCGAGCGCGCCGCTGGCCGCGCTCAACGCGGCGCCATCCGGATCGCACCGTCGAGCCGCACATCCTCGCCGTTGAAATAGCTGTTCTCGACCATCGTCAGCGCCAGATGTGCATATTCGGGCGGATTGCCGAGCCGCTTCGGGAATGGCACCGAGGCCGCGAGCGCGTCCTTCACATTCTGCGGCGCGCCGCGCATCAGTGGGGTTTCGAAAATGCCCGGCAGGATCGTGTTGATGCGGATGCCCTCGCCCATCAGGTCGCGCGCGATCGGCAGCGTCATCCCGACCACGCCGCCCTTCGACGCCGAATAGGCGGCCTGGCCGATCTGGCCATCCTCGGCGGCGACCGATGCCGTCATCACCATTGCACCCCGCTCGCCATCCTCCAGCGGATCGAGCGTCAGCATTCCCGCTGCCGACTTGGCGACGCAGCGGAACGTGCCGACCAGATTGATCTGGATGAGCCAGTCGAACGCGGCGAGCGGGAAATGCTTGATGCTGCCGTCTTCCTTCGACCGGCTGGCGGTCTTCACGGCGTTGCCCGTGCCCGCGCAGCAGATCAGCACGCGTTCCTGGCCGTGCGCGGCGCGCGCCTTGGCAAAGCCGGCATCGACGCTTTCGTCCGACGTTACGTTCACTTCGCAGAAAATGCCGCCGATGTCGGCCGCCACCGCTTCGCCTTTTTCGGCCTGCAAATCGAAAATCGCGACCTTCACGCCTTTGGCAGCCAACGCGCGCGCGGTCGCTTCGCCAAGCCCGGAAGCGCCGCCGGTCACGACGGCGGCAACGGTTGAATCGAGTTTCATTGCTTCATCCCCTCAAAATCCGTGCCGTTGGTCCCGAGCGACGTCGAGAGACCGGCCACCAGCGATCCGCCAGCGGCCCGTGTCTCGACTTCGCTCGACACGAACGGCTAGCTGATATTCCGCAGCCCTTACAGCCGCTCGATGATCGTCACATTGGCGATGCCGCCGCCTTCGCACATCGTCTGCAGGCCATAGCGCCCGCCGCGTGCCTTCAGCGCATTGACGAGCGTCGCCATCAGCTTGGTGCCCGACGCGCCAAGCGGATGGCCGAGCGCGATTGCGCCGCCGTTGACGTTCAGTTTCGCGTGATCGCCCCCCACATGCTTCAGCCAGGCAAGCGGCACCGGCGCGAAGGCTTCGTTGACTTCGTACAGGTCGATGTCGTCGATGGTGAGGCCGGCGCGCTTCAGCGCCTTGTCGGTCGCGAACAGCGGCTCTTCGAGCATGATCACCGGATCGCCGCCCGTCACCGTCAGGTTGACGATGCGGGCAAGCGGGGTCAGCCCATGTTCTTTTAGCGCCGCTTCGCTCACGATCATCACGGCGGAAGCGCCGTCGCAGATCTGGCTGGCATTGGCGGCAGTAATCGCCCCGCCCTCCTGCAGCAGCTTGACCGATCCGATGCTCTCGGCCGACGCGTCGAAGCGAATGCCTTCGTCGATGTGATGTTGCTCGGGTCCTTCGGGCGTTTCGATCTCGATCGGCACGATCTCGTTGGCAAACGCGCCCGCCTGAGTCGCCGCCGCCGCCCGGCGATGGCTTTCGAGCGCGAAAGCGTCGAGCATCGCGCGGTCGAAGCCATGCTTCTTGACGATCATCTCGGCGCCCATGAACTGGCTGAACATGATGCCGGGATATTTCTCCTCGAGCCGGGGCGACTTGTAGTTCCCCATCCCCTCTTTCATGTGGAGCGTCATCGTCGAGCCCATCGGCACCCGGGTCATGCTCTCGACGCCCGACGCAATCACGATATCCTGCGTTCCCGACATCACCGCTTGCGCCGCGAACTGCATCGATTGCTGCGACGATCCGCACTGGCGGTCGATCGAGACGGCAGGGACCGAGTCGGGCAGGTTCCGGGCAGCGAGCACCGCATTGCGGCCGACCTGCCCCGCCTGCTGCCCGCCCTGCATCACGCAGCCCATGATGACGTCATCGACGGCAGCGCCATCGATGCCGGTCCGCGCGACGATTGCGTCGAGCACCGTCGCGGCCATGTCGACCGGGTGAACGCCCGCCAATTTGCCGCCGCGCTTGCCGCCCGCGGTGCGTACCGCGTCGACGATATAGGCTTCTGCCATCTGTCCTCTCCCATGCTTGGATTTGGCGGCACCATTGCCTAATCGGCGCAGCTGGGCAAGGCTCCGCCGACATACCCGATCATCGAAAGAGGCAGTGCGATGGACGTTTCGGATGCCGTAGCGGCAAGGCGGTCGGTGCGTGGCTTCAAGGTCGATCCGGTACCGCCGGAGCTGATCGAACGACTCGCGCTGGCCGCCGCGCGCGCGCCGTCGGGAGGCAATCTCCAGCCGTGGCACATCGATATCGTGACCGGCGAGGCGATGGCGCGGCTGAAGGCACTGATGGCGGAAAAGCTTGCGGCGGGCACGCTGGAAGCCGCCCAATATGACATCTATCCCCGCGCGCTGTCGGGCGCGTACAAGGACCGGCGCTTTCAGGTCGGCATGGCGCTCTATGGCGCGATGGGGATCGAGCGCGGCGACACCAAGGCGCGGCAACGCGAATTCCGGCGCAATTTCGAATTCTTCGGCGCGCCCGCCGCGATCTTCTGCACTGTCGACCGGATGATGGGCCCGCCGCAGTGGAGCGACCTCGGCATGTATCTGCAAAGCTTCATGCTGCTCGCGCTCGAAGCGGGACTCGCCACTTGCGCGCAGGAATGCTGGGCGATCTACCCGGAGACGGTCGGCGGCTTCCTGGGCCTGCCGCCCGAACGCATGGTCTTCTGCGGGATGGCAATCGGCTATGAGGACGAGACCGCCGCGGCCAACTCGTTGCGCACCATCCGGGCGGACGGTGCCGAGTGGCTGCGGCGGCTCGATTAGGGTTCACGTGGAGACGCGTAGCGGCTTTCTGTCATATCGGCGTCCGGCTAGCATGCGAACGCTTTCCGGGGGGAGAAATTCATGTCGCTATCGGATTGGGCCGCGATCAGCACGATTGCGAGCAGCGTTGCGGTCATCGTGTCGTTGTTGCTGCTCTATTTTCAGCTCGGCCGGATCGATCAGCAGATCGACCAGTCGCACAAGAACCAGCGCGCGATGATCAATCAAACGTCAACCCAGATCGCGTCCGACCAGATCCAGTTTCTAGCCGATCCGCAGCGAGCCACGCTTTTGAGCCGCGCGATGACGACCGACGGCGATCTGTCGTTAGCTGACCAGATTCAGCTTGCACTGATCCTTCGCCTCAATCTCGTCGCATTGCAGGACATGCTCTTCCAACTGGCGCAAAACATGATCGATGAGAGCGCCGTCGATAGCTTGTCGATGGCGACCGAACGTGTTCTTCTGATGCCGATATTCCGGGAAATCTGGCAACGCGAGCGAGCACTATATTCGCCCGAGGTTGCCGACCATGTCGACAAGCTGATCGCGAAACATGTTTAAAGTGCCGACCAGCCAGCCGAGAGCCGCGAGCGAGTAATCCGAATATCGTGGCGTGCGGCGCGCGTCCGCTTCTGCTACCTCACCCCGCCGCAGCGCGCGGACCGCCGGGGCGGCCACCGCGCCCACGACCGCCGCGACGGTTGTTTCCGCCGGGGCGAGCGCCCTCGGGACGCGCACCTTCTAAACGAGCTGATTGCGGGCGAGCCGCCTGTGGCCGCGCCGCACCCTCGGGACGCGGCCCCGCCGAACGCCCGGCGCCGTCGGGACGCGCGCCGGTCGGGCGTGCATGATGCGTCGCGCGCGGGCGCGCCGGTCCGCGCTGCTGGCGCTCTTCGCGCGGGGCTGGATCGGCGCCGATCACCTTCGCGCGCTGCGCCTTCAGCGCATTTGCCTGCGCCAGGAAATTCTCGGGCAGCGGCTGTACGGTAATCTTTTGGCGGGTGAGCTTCTCGATATCGCGCAGATAGGACCGTTCATCCTCGGCGCAGAAGCTGATCGCGACGCCGCTCGCGCCGGCACGCGCGGTGCGACCGATGCGGTGCACATACTGCTCGGGGACATTGGGCAGCTCGAAATTGACCACATGGCTGACCCCCGACACGTCGATGCCGCGCGCGGCGATGTCGGTGGCGACCAGAATCTTGACCCGGCCCGACTTGAATTCGCCGAGTGCCCGCTCGCGCTGCCCCTGGCTCTTGTTGCCGTGGATCGCGTTTGCCGCGACGCCATTCGCGCCGAGCAGCTTCACGACGCGGTCGGCACCGTGCTTGGTCCGGGTGAACACAATCACCCGCTCCATCGTCGGGTCTTGAAGCGTCAGCGTCAGCAGCGCCTGCTTCTCCGCCTGCTGGACAAAGGTGACGAACTGGTCGACGCGCTCCGCCGTGGTCGCGACCGGGGTCACCGACACCGTCACCGGATCGGTCAGGAACTGTTCGGCCAGCTCGCGGATCGCCTTTGGCATGGTCGCGGAGAAGAACAGTGTCTGGCGGCTCTTCGGCACCAGCTTCACGATCTTGCGCAGTGCGTGGATGAAGCCGAGGTCGAGCATCTGATCGGCTTCATCGAGCACCAGGATTTCGATGTCACCGAGCGTCAGGTAGCGCTGTTCGACCAGATCGAGCAGCCGCCCCGGCGTTGCGACCAGGATATCGACGCCATTTGCCAGCGTCGCGCGATCCTTGCCGACCGAAGTGCCGCCGAACACGGTCGCGACCGACAGCTTGGTGAAGCGGCCATAGTCGCGCGCGCTGACGGCAATCTGGCTCGCGAGCTCGCGCGTCGGCGCCAGCACCAGCATCCGGCAGGCGCGCGGGCGGACATGTTCATTGGCGGCGCGCAGGCGCTGGATCGACGGCAGCATGAACGCAGCGGTCTTGCCGGTGCCGGTCTGGGCAATGCCGAGCAGGTCGTTGCCCTCCAGCAGCGGCGGGATCGCCTGCCGCTGGATCGGGGTGGCATCGCTATAGTTTTTGGCGGCGAGCGCGCGCACCAGAGGCTCGGCAAGGCCGAGATTGTCGAAGGACATGGATATACTTTCAATAGGCCAGCGAGCCCGGACGGAGTCCTGGCGCGGCGGCGGGGTTTAACCCCCCGCGTGATTTGGGAAGCTTTGGGATCGAACCGAGACAGAGCCGGGGCAATGATGCCCGATCACGCTGCATGATGCCTCAATGGCGGCGCAATTAGATTGTGCGCCGCAAAAAGTCAAGCTCCAATGCTCAGAACGCGCCCGGCACCTCGCGTTGCATCGGATCGGGGCGCTCTGGCGTCACCAATTGCTGGTCGCGCACCAGTGTCGCCGATCCGCTCTGGGCGCCAAGGCCAGCGGCTGCGGTCACGGGTGTGCAGCTTTGCCCTGCCAGGTAATTGAGCGCGGCGCGCGTCGATGCCTCCTGGGGATCGCCCAGTTGCCGCGTGAAGTCGTCCGGCGCCTGGCAGCTCGCCTCCACGACCCCGGCAAGACCGGTGTAATAATCGCCGCGGCGATTGGCGTTCTGCGTCGCAAAGGCGACCACGCGCAGCCGATCGTCGCACGCCGCCTGGTCGATGGCGATCTGCCCGACCGGCTTGCCATAGGTGTTGGTGCCGATCAGCGCGACATTGCTGCGGAAGTAGGGGATCATCGAATTGATCACCAATTCGCTGGCCGATGCGGTGCTGCCGGTGCCAATGAAGGCGATCCGGGTCGGCGCGATCGACTGCGCTGCCGGTGCGAAGTTACGCGTGCTGTTGTTCGATGATTTTTCGCTGCGGAAGGTCGTGTAGCTGAACACTTCCGACGTCGAGCGCGCGCCCCCGAGCAGATCGCCGATCAGTTCCGCGGTCGAAACCAGCCCGCCACCATTATAGCGGAAATCAAGGATGACGTTGGTGATCCCCTGCGCGCGGAAATTGGCAAAGGCGTCGCGCAGCTGCTGGTCGGCAGTCGAGATAAAGGTCCGCAGGTTGATGTAGCCTACGCGCCGCCCGCCATCGTTGATGATCTGCGCGCCGTAGCGCGATGACACGGGCGTCAGGTTGAAATCGGCCTTCGTCACCGTCACCGTGCGCGTGCCCGCGGCATCGGTGACTTGCAGCACGCGCGCCGTACCTGCCGTATTCGGCCCCAGCGCATTGGTGACGGCGTTGCCGCCTCCGCTGGCGAGCAGCGACGCCACGGTCTGGAGATTGCTTGTCGTGGTCCCGATCGCGACGATCTGCGTGCCGCGATCGATGCCGGCAGCGAGTGCGGGCGCCCCTTCGAAGCTTTCGACCACGAACAGCCGGTTCGAAGAATCATAGGCCAGCCGAATCCCGAACCCGGCGCTCGATCCCGAATTGAAGAAGGCGTTCTCGCCCGCGATCGAGGTAATGTAGGTGAAGAACCGGTCGCGGCTTTGAGACCGCGCGGTCGCGGTCAATGCATCGATGTAGTCGCTGACGGTCGCATAGGGCGTCGGGTCGAGGCTGGTCGGCAGCGTTTCGGGAAAAAGATACCATTCCTTCAGCTGCGCAAACGCCCAGTCCTGGCGCGCGCGCAGCGTGCAGGTGCCGCTCGTCGGGCTTGGCGTGGGCGAGGACGCGGTGCTCCCCGATCCGCTGGTGCTGGTGCTGCCGCCGCCGCCCGGGCTGCAGCCCGCAATCAACGCGGCAATGCCGAGTGCCGTCGCGAACCGACGCTTCCGAAGGGCCATCACGCTTTACTCCACGCGCGCGTCGGCGAAGCCGCTCCTAGGCCTCAGCGCTCATAAGCCTTAGGTAGCGCACCCTCTTGCGGCTGGCGATAGCGTTTCAGCAATTCGCTCTGCCGCGTACCCAGCGGCTGCTTGACGCCATCGACGTAGACACCGATGGCCGCGCTGCTGAGCTCGAGCGGATCGCCGTCCCAGATCACGACGTCGCCGCGCCGCCCGGGCCGCAGCGACCCGATCTCGCCGCTCAGCCCGACGGCCTCTGCGGGCACCGAGCTGATCGCGGCAAAGGCCTGGTCCCAGCTGAGTCCGGTCGCGCCGGGCACATGGCGCAGCGCCACCAGATTACCGGCATATTGCTTTTCCAGCCGCGCCTGCCGCGCCTCGTTGTCGTTGATCGTGCCCAGCCCGACGACCACGCCGGCAGCTTTCATCCGCCCGACATTGGACTGGGTCGCGGCGAGCGATTCGAACGCTTCGGGCAAGTCGTTCAGCGCCGACGCGATTACCGGCACCTTAGCGGCGGCCAGTTCGCTCGCAACCATCCAGCCTTCGGATGCGCCGACGAACACCATCCGCAGCGCCGGGAAATCCTGTTTGAGCGCGATCAGCGCGCGCATGTCGGACGCGCGCTCGACATGGATGAGCAGCGGCACGCGCCCGGTCACCACCGCGCCGAGCGCGGCGGCGTCGACGCGATTGACCAGCACGTCACGCCCCTGGTCGAGGTAAGCACCCGGCGCGCGCGCGAAAGCCTGCGCCGATTTCAGCGCGTCGCGGAACGCGGTCAACGCCGCCGGGCGGCTGCCCCCTGCGGCGCTTGCGCCCGATTCGCCATATTCCATGAACTGAAAGGCGCGCGGCGTGCTGACGGTGTTGCTGTCGGCGCCCAGATCGATGATCGCTCCCTGCCCCGCAAAGATCGACCCGCGCGTGGTCGGCGCGACCACCGCGCGCGTGATTCCTTCGGCACGGTTGAGCGCGATCGAGCTGGTGCGCGGATTGACGGCCGGCGCGATGTCGATGCCGGCGTGAAAAGGTGAGTTGTTCGCGCCGGCATCGTTGGTCTCGTCAACGCCATCGACCTCGATGATGCCCATCCGCGTGAACCCGGCGACGATGCCGGGCGTGACATAGCGCCCGCCAGCATCGACCGTTTCGATGCCGGCGGGAACCGCGACTGCCTTGCCGGCGGCGACGATCTTGCCGTCGCGTACGACAACGGTGCCGCCGTCGATCGGCGCGCTGCCGTCGCCGATGACGAGCCGGGCATTGGTGATCGCGACGCTTTGCGCAGCGACCGGACTGGCGAGGAACGCCGCGGTCAAGAGGAGCAGGCGCTTCACTTCACGTCTCCCGAGCCGGGTTGGCCAAGTTCGAAATCGGATACCGGTCGCCGCTTGGGATCGTTCGCATCATAGAGCAGCGCGCCGTCGACCCAGACCTTTTCGGGGCGCGAATAGACGCTGAATGGATCGTTGTTCCACAGCACGATGTCGGCCATCTTGCCGGCCTTCAGGCTGCCGGTCTTATCGGCGATGCCGAGCGCCTTGGCCGGGTTGATCGTCAGCCAGGTCCAGGCCTGCGCATCGCTGATCTGCATCCCCGCGCGACGACCCGCTGCCAGTGCCTTGGCGACTTCCTGATTGAGCCGCTGGATGCCGTTCGCATCGTCCGAATGGATCATCGCGCACGCGCCGGCATTTTCGAGCAGCGGCAGGTTTTCGCTGATCGCGTCGTAGGATTCCATCTTGAAGCCCCACCAATCGGCCCAGACGGCAGCGCAGGTGCCATTGGCCTTCAGCAGGTCGCCGATCTTATAGGCCTCGACCGCGTGGTGGAACGTGCTGACGTGGTAACCGAACTCCTTGGCCATATCGAGCACGATCGCCATTTCATCGGCACGGTAGCAGTGGTTCTGGACCAGGATTTCGCCCGCCAGCACGCCGCGCAGCGTATCCATCGCAATGTCGCGCGCAGGCGGATCGCCGCCGTCCTTTTCATATTTGTCCCAGCGGCGCTTATAGTCGGCTGCTCGCGCCCAGGTCGCGCGGTCGACCGCGATATTGCCCATGCGGGTCGATGGCTGGCGCCCCTTGCTGCCATAGACGCGCTTCGGATTTTCGCCGCACGCCATTTTCAGTCCGTAGGGCGCACCGGGGAACTTCATGCCCTGAACGGTGCGGGCGTAGACATTCTTAAGCACCACCGACCGGCCACCGAACAGATTGGCCGAACCCGGCAGAATCTGGAGCGTCGTGACGCCGCCATTGGCGAGCGCGCGGCTGAAGCCGGGATCCTGCGGCCATACGCTGTGTTCGGCCCACACGTCGGCGGTGACCGGGCCGGTCGCTTCATTGCCGTCCGAATTCGCCTGGACACCGGGTGAGGGATAGTCGCCCAGGTGGCTGTGGATGTCGATGATGCCGGGCGTGAGATATTTGCCGGTGCCGTCGATCGTGGTCACGCCGGCGGGCGCGTTGACGGTCTGGCCGACCGCGACGATCTTGCCATCAGCGAACAGCGCCTGCCCGCGCTCGATCTTGCCGCCCTCGCCGTCGTAGATCGTCACATTGGTGACCAGCGTCGGCACGCCCGGATAGGGTTTGTAGGTGGAAGGATAAGGATCGCGGCTATAGGCCTTGCCAGGGGTCGGCTTGGACGCCGGCGCCGCCGCTTCGGCCTTGGGCCGGGCCGCACCGTCGGTCGCGCACCCGGCGAGCGCCAGCGCCGCCGCAAGTGCACCGAGCGCGATCTGCCCGCCCGGCATCTTCATCTGCATACCCATCCCCTTTTGATCGCGGCGCCCGTCATTTACCGTAACATCCCGGCGATGCAGCCAAGTGTCAATCGCGCGTTACAGCGACCGCCCGATCAGCTCCTTCATGATCTCGTTGGTGCCGCCGTAAATCCGGCTGACGCGCGCCGCGCGCCACATCCGCGCGATCGGATATTCGTTCATATAACCCGCCCCGCCGTGCAGCTGGAGACACTTGTCCATCACTTCCCATTGCAGCTCGGTGTGCCACAGCTTGGCGGCGGCGCCCTCGGTCGGCGTCAGCTCCTTTGCCAGATGCCGCTTGATCGCCCAGTCGAGATGCGCCCAGCCGACCTGGAGCTTGGCCTTCAGGTCCGCGAGCACGAAGCGGGTATTCTGGAAATCGAACACCATCCCGGCAAATGCCTTGCGTGTCTTGGTGAATTCGACCGTTTCGTCGAACGCCTTCTGCGCCGATGCCTGGGTACCGATCGCGATCGACAGCCGCTCCTGCGGCAGCTGGCTCATCAGATAGATGAAGCCCTTGCCTTCTTCGCCCAGGCAATTGGTCATCGGCACGCGGACATCCTCGAAGAACAGCTCGGAGGTGTCGGCGGCGTCCTGGCCGATCTTGTCGAGCTTGCGCCCCCGCTGAAAGCCTTCGCGGTCGGCCTCGACGAGGATGATCGACATGCCCTTGTAGGCCGGCTTGGCATCGGGGTCGGTCTTGGCGACGACCAGCACCAGATCGGCATTCTGGCCGTTGGTGATATAGGTCTTGCTGCCATTGACGACATAATGATTGCCGTCCTTCACCGCGCTGGTGCGGATCGCCTGCAGGTCGCTGCCGGTGCCGGGTTCGGTCATCGCGATCGCGGTGATCGTCTCGCCGGAGACGAGGCGGGGCAGCCACTGCGCCTTCTGCTCCTCGCTGCCATAGGCGACCAGATAGTCGCAGACGATGTCCGACTGGAGCGAGAAGCCGGCGGGGACGCCCAGATAGCTCATCTCCTCGTCGACGATCGCGTTGTAGCCGAAATCGAGGCCGAGCCCGCCATAAGCCTCGGGCACCGTCGGGCACAGCATCCCGACCTCGCCCGCCTTGCGCCAAAACTCCTTGGGAACGAGCCGGTTCTTTTCCCATTCGTTGACGTTGGGGATGCCTTCCTTCTGGAGGAAACTCCGCACCGTCTGGCGGAACGCCTCATGATCCTCGTTATAGGCAAAGCGGCCGGGCAGCGTATCGAGCATAGGAGTCCTCTCGTTTCGGTTTTGGTGGCAGCGTGCGGTCGCTTAACGGCAACGTCAAGCGCTGTTCGACGGCAATCCCGCGGCACCGACCTCGATCAGGCCGGGTGCCCCCAATTTACCGTCACCTGCGTGCCGCTGCCGCTCGCCTCGGTCAGCACCATCATTGATTTGCCGCCCTTCGGCGCGACCGAATAGGTTGCGGGAGTGGTTAAGCCGTCGCTGAACCCGGCACCGTGCGCGCGCTGCTTGTACCAGCCGAGCACGTCGGCCGCCAACCTCGCGGTCGTGTAGATGATCGTGCCGCTCTCACGATCGGGGAAGGGCTTGCCGCGCGTGCAAAGCGAGACCTTCGCATCGTCAAGCAGCGCAATGTGATCGGGCAGATTTTCGCATGCGACCGATGCGGTCGCGGCGCTGCTTGATGGCGCAGCGCTGTCTGCCACCGCAGTGTTGGCTGTGCCCGTTGCCGTATCGGTGCTCGCCGTTGTGCTGCCGCCACCGCATGCTGATAGCGGCGCTGCCAGCAATGCGGCCAGAATAGCCCGTTTCATCATCTGCCCCCTCCGGACGGCGCTGCCCGCCGCTGCGCCTTGCGCGATAATCCCACGCCGTCCGATGCGGCGCAATGATGGACTTCGGCCCGCCGCTGCGGATAGGGATGGCCAAGTCAACCGCAAAGGAGTCGTCGGTGAAGCTCGCCAGTCTGAAGAATGGGCGCGACGGCACCTTGGTGGTCGTATCGAACGATCTGGCCTGGTGCGCCGATGCGACCCATATCGCCCCCACGCTGCAGGCCGCGCTCGACGATTGGGACCGGCTGCTGCCCGATCTGCGCAACCTGCACACCGACCTGCAGCACGAAATGATACCGATGCTGCGCTTTCACGAGCATCACGCCGCCGCTCCCCTCCCCCGCGCGTACCAATGGGCGGACGGCTCGGCCTATGTGAACCATGTCGCGCTGGTGCGGCAGGCGCGCGGCGCGGAGATGCCCGACAGCTTCTGGCACGATCCGTTGATGTATCAGGGCGGCAGCGACGGCTTTCTGGGGCCGCGCGATCCGATTCCGCTCAAGGACGAAAGCTGGGGTTGCGATCTGGAGGCCGAAGTCGTCGTCGTCACCGGCGACGTGCCGATGGGCGCGAGCCGCGACGAAGCGCTCGCCAGCGTCCGGCTGGTCGGGCTGACCAACGACGTTTCCTTGCGGAATCTGATCCCCGGCGAGCTTGCCAAGGGCTTCGGATTTTTCCAGTCGAAGCCCGCCAGCGCTTTTTCGCCAGTGTTCGTGACCCCCGATGCGCTGAGCGACTGGTGGGCCGAGGGCAAGCTCCACCGCAAGCTTATGGTCGATCTCAACGGCCAGCCCTTCGGCCGCGTCGATGCCGGGGTCGACATGACCTTCGACTTCGGCACGCTGATCGCACATGCGGCCAAGACCCGGGCGCTCGGCGCGGGCACGATCATCGGATCGGGCACGGTCAGCAACCGTGATGCCGATGGCGGGCCGGGCAGGCCGATCGGCGAGGGCGGCGTCGGCTATTGCTGCATCGCTGAGGTCCGCACGGTCGAGACGATCCGGGGCGGTACCGCGACGACGCCGTTCCTGAAAGCCGGTGACACGGTCCGTATCTGGGCCGAGGATGACCGGCATCACCCGATCTTCGGGGCGATCGAACAGAAGATCGTCGCGATCTAGCGTGATTGCCGGGCAGCCGCGCCTTATGACATAAGGCATGCCATTACAGTCGACTCGAGGAAATCATGATCGAAGCGCTGCGCACGCCTGACGACCGGTTCGCCAATCTGCCGGGTTTTCCCTGGGCGCCGCACTATGTCGACGACCTGCCCGGCTATCAGGGCTTGCGTGCCGCTTACATCGATGAAGGGCCGCGCGATGCGGACCGCACTTTTCTCTGCCTCCACGGCGAGCCGAGTTGGAGCTATCTCTACCGCCGGATGATCCCGGTGTTTCTGGAAAGCGGCGCGCGCGTGGTCGCGCCGGATTTCTTCGGCTTCGGACGGTCGGATAAGCCGGTCAAGCAGAGCGACTACAGCTTCGATTTCCACCGCAATTATCTCCTCGCGCTCGTCGAGCGGCTCGACCTGCAGCACATCACGCTGGTGGTACAGGATTGGGGCGGCTTGATCGGGCTGACCTTGCCGATCGTGCCCGATTTCGCGGCCCGGCTTGACCGGCTGATCGTCATGAATACCGGCATCGGTACCGGCCAGCCGGCGGGTCCGGGCTTCATGGCTTGGAAGAATTATGCGCTGTCGACGCCCGACCTGCCGATCGGCGCGCTGATCGCGCGCGGCACGCCGCATCTGACGCCCGAGGAAATCGCGGCCTATGACGCGCCCTATCCCGACGCGAGCTACAAGGCGGGCGCGCAGGTCTTCCCCGCGCTCGTCCCGATCGAGCCCGACATGGCCGGCGCCGATTATGGCCGCGCGGCGAGCACATGGTGGTCGACCCAATGGAATGGCCCGACCTTCATGGCGGTCGGCGACGCTGATCCCGTACTTGGCCCGCCGCAGATGGCGGTACTCCGGAAGCAGATCAAAGGCTGCCCCGAGCCGATGATGATCGCGGGCGGGGGCCATTTCGTCCAGGAGTGGGGCGAAGAAATCGCCCGCGCTGCGCTGGAGTCGTTCGGCGGACGCTGACACGTCAAATATTGCCGTTGAAATTTTATAACAAAGTGCGCAAAGCCTAGTCGGGGCTCGCGAAGCCTGAGCGACTCACTCGGGAGAAGACATGGACGGCGATCATCTGCGCGCCAATTTGCCGCCGTTGACCCTGCATGTTCCAGAGCCGCGCTTCCGCCCCGGCGATGCAGTCGATTTCACCGAAGTCGCGATCCCGCCTGTCGGCGCTGTGCCGCGTCCTGAAACCGACGCCCATCCGTCGAGCTTTACCGATCTCGCCTATTCGCTGGTCCGCGTGCTCGACGAGGAAAACCGCGCTGTCGGCCCCTGGAACCCGCAGCTGTCACCCGATATGCTGCGGCGCATGCTGCGCAGCATGGCGCTGGTCCGCGCGTTCGACGAACGCATGTTCCGCGCCCAGCGTCAGGGCAAGACCAGCTTCTACATGAAGTCGACCGGGGAGGAGGCGGTCGCGGTTGCCGCGGCCTATGCGCTCGACCGCGACGACATGTGCTTCCCCTCTTATCGCCAGCAGGGACTGTTGATCGCGCGGGGCTGGAGCCTCGTCGACATGATGAACCAGATCTACTCGAACAAGGGCGATCGGCTGCAGGGCAAGCAATTGCCGATCATGTATTCGGTCAAGGAATGCGGTTTCTTTTCGATCTCGGGTAACCTCACCACCCAATATCCGCAGGCGGTCGGCTGGGCGATGGCGAGTGCCGCCAAGGGCGACACCCGGATCGCCGCGACCTGGTGCGGCGAGGGATCGACGGCGGAAGGCGATTTCCATTCGGCCTGCACTTTCGCCAGCGTTTACCGCGCGCCGGTGATCCTGAACATCGTCAACAATCAATGGGCGATTTCGAGCTTTTCGGGCTTTGCCGGCGCCGAATCGACGACCTTTGCGGCGCGCGCGATCGGCTACGGCATCGCCGGCCTGCGCGTCGACGGCAATGACGCGCTCGCGGTCTATGCGGCCACGGCCTGGGCGGCCGAGCGCGCGCGCACCAACGCCGGCCCGACCCTGATCGAGCATTTCACCTACCGCGCCGAAGGTCATTCGACCTCCGACGATCCCAGCGCCTATCGCTCGGCTGGCGAGCCCAATGCATGGCCGCTGGGCGACCCGATCAAGCGGCTGAAGGACCATTTGATCGCGCTCGGCGAATGGGACGAGGAGCGCCACGCCGCGCAGGACCTGGAACTCGCCGAGCAAGTGAAGGCCGCTCAGAAAGAAGCCGAGAAGAATGGCATTCTCGGTCACGGCCTCCACCAGCCGTTCGACACGCTGTTCGAGGGCGTGTTCGAGGAAATGCCCTGGCATCTGAAGGAGCAGCAAGCACAGATGATCGCCGAGGAGAGCGCGAGCGGACGGCCATGGGCGCAGAAGTGATCGCGACCGCCGAGAGCGGCGAAACTGCCCGCATGAACATGATCCAGGCGATCAACAGCGCCATGGACGTGATGATGGCGCGCGATCCCGACGTCATCGTGATGGGCGAGGACGTCGGCTATTTCGGCGGCGTGTTCCGCGCCACCGCCGGGCTGCAGGCGAAATATGGCAAGACCCGCGCCTTCGATACGCCGATCACCGAATGCGGCATCATCGGCGTGGCAATCGGCATGGGCGCCTATGGCCTGCGCCCCGTGCCCGAAATCCAGTTCGCCGATTATATCTATCCCGCACTCGACCAGCTGGTGTCGGAGGCCGCGCGGCTGCGCTATCGCTCGGCGGGGGAATTCACCGCGCCGATCACAGTACGCTCGCCCTTCGGCGGCGGCATTTTCGGCGGCCAGACGCACAGCCAGAGCCCCGAGGGCATTTTCACCCATGTCTGCGGCATCAAGACCGTCATCCCGGCCACGCCCTATGACGCCAAGGGGCTGCTGATTGCCGCGATCGAGGACAATGACCCGGTCCTCTTCTTCGAGCCCAAGCGGCTCTATAACGGCCCGTTCAACGGCTATTGGGACCGGCCTGCGCAGAATTGGTCGCAACATCCGGCGGGCGACGTGCCGACCGGCTATTACCGGATCGACTTGGGCAAGGCGCGGGTCGCGCGCGCGGGCGAAGCGCTGACGATTCTCGCCTACGGAACGATGGTGCATGTCTGCGAGGCAGTGGTGGCCGAGGCGGGTGTCGATGCCGAGATCATCGACCTCCGGACGCTGGTGCCGCTCGACATCGAGACGATCGAGGCATCGGTGAGAAAGACCGGGCGCTGCATGATCGTCCACGAAGCGACGCGCACCGGCGGCTTCGGCGCCGAGCTGTCGGCGCTGGTGCAGGAACGCTGCTTCTATCACCTCGAAGCGCCGATCGAGCGCGTGACGGGCTTCGACACGCCCTATCCGCACAGCCTTGAATGGGCCTATTTCCCGGGGCCGGTGCGGATTGGCGAAGCGCTCAAGAAGATCATGAGGGACGCATAATGGCGCGGTTCACGTTCAAGCTCCCCGACATCGGCGAAGGCATTTCGGAAGCCGAGATCGTCGCGTGGCATGTCGCGGTCGGCGACACGGTCACCGAGGATCAGCAGATCGCCGACATGATGACCGACAAGGCGACGGTCGAGATGGAGTCGCCGGTCGCGGGTACCGTTGTCGAGCTCGCGGGCGAGGTCGGCGACCAGATCGCAATCGGCGCGATGCTCGTCGTCATCGAAACCGAAGGCGATGTCTCCGCGGAGGAAGCCCCCGCGCTGGGGCCGGTCGATACCGAGCTAAAGGTCGCGCCGCCCTCCCCCGCGCAGGAAGAAGTCGCCGAGCAATATGGCGCGGAGAATCCGGGAGTCGAGGATGCACCTTCGCCTCCTGTTTCGCCTGCGGCGAGTACCGAGACCGCGCAGCCTGATGCCCCGCCTGCTCCGGCAAGCGCGAAGGGGGACGCTGTCCTCGCCTCGCCCGCGGTCCGCGCCCGCGCGCGGGACCTCGGCATCGATCTCGCGCACGTGAAATGCGATGGGGACCGCGTACGCCACGCCGACCTCGATGCCTATCTTCGCTATGGCAGCGGCGAGGGCTATCACCCGCCGCACGCCAGCCGCGCGCGGCCCGACCAGCCGATCAAGGTCATCGGCATGCGCCGCCGCATTGCCGAAAACATGGCCGCGTCGAAGCGCGCGATCCCGCACTTCACCTATGTCGACGAAATCGACGTGACCGAACTCGAGCGCGTGCGCGCCGACCTCAACGCCAATCGCGGCGGGCGGCCCAAGCTGACGATGCTGCCGCTGCTGATCGTCGCGATCTGCCGCACCATTCCCGACTTCCCCATGATCAACGCGCGCTATGACGACGAAGCGGGGGTGGTGACGCGCCACGGCGCGGTCCATCTCGGCATGGCGACCCAGACCGATGCCGGGCTGATGGTGCCGGTGATCCGCGACGCGCAGGACCGCAATGTCTGGCAACTCGCGACCGAAATCGCCCGCCTCGCCGACGCCGCGCGCACCGGCAAGGCAACCTCGGCCGAACTTAGCGGCTCGACTCTCACCGTCACTTCGCTCGGCCCGCTGGGCGGGATCGCGACGACGCCCGTCATCAACCGCCCCGAAGTCGCGATCATCGGCCCGAACAAGATCGTCGAGCGGCCCGTCTTCGTCGGCGACGACATCGTCCGCGCCAAGCTGATGAATCTGTCGATCAGCTGCGACCACCGCGTCGTCGACGGCTGGGACGCCGCCAGCTTCGTGCAGGCGCTGAAGAAGCTGCTCGAAACGCCGGTGCTGTTGTTCGCCGATTGAGCGCGGTCGCGCGGGGCGCGCATCCCCAATCCGTCACACGGTTGCGCTAGATGTCGGAGATGCGCTTCGACCTTCTCCAGTCGCTCAGCATCGCCGGCGATGCCGATACCCCGAACGACGATCGTATCGGCTGCACGGCCCAACTCGCCTGGGTGATCGACGGCGCGACCGATCTCGGCCCACCCGGGCTGGTCGGCACGCAAGGCGGTGCGGCGTGGATCGCCGATGCCGCGACTACGGCGTTTGCGCAGGTCGATGACGGATCGATCGACGCGATCTGCGCTGACGTTTTTGCACAGGTCGAGCGCCGCTATGCCGCCGCGCGGCAGCGCGCGCCGCTCGGCCAGTGGGAATTGCCCTCTGCCGCCTTTCTTGTCGCGCGCGCCGGGCCGCACGGCATCGAGCTGGGCTGAGCCGGCGATTGCGCCGCGCTGATCCGGCGGCGCGGCGGCGTCGAGCGGATCGGCCCGCGTGTCGAGCGTGATCGGGAAGCCAGCGACGCGGCCCAGTTCGTCGGCGAAGGCCTCGGCGCCAAGGAGCGTTCGCCGGACATCATTGCCATGCTACGCGCGTCGCGGTCGCGGCTGCCGCGCCATGTGCTCGGCGTCGAGCCGCTCGCGCCCGAGGACCTCGGCCTCGCGGTCGTGCCTGCCGCCCCCGGCGACGATGTGCTGTTGATGAGTGACGGATTCGCCGCGCTGGTCGACAGCTATGCAGCGCTGGATGCCGAGGAACTGATGGCGACGCTCGCCACGCGCGGCCTCGTCGAGCTCGCGTTCGAACTGCGCGCGATCGAGGCGGGCGACCCGGCATGCGCACGCTTCCCGCGCTTCAAGCGCTCCGATGACGCCAGTGCGCTGTGGTTGCACGTCGCCGCTTGAGTCGCCTTATGCCTTCTCACGCTGGATTGCCGCAGCCGCGCGCCGAGCGACCGATCGCGGGACTATGCGCGTCAGCAGTGCCATTGTCGCATTGGCGAAGCCCGACACCTTGATCGCGCGGTTGGCCCTAAGCGCGCGCAGCCCGTCGCGGATCACGGGCGCCGGCCCCGTGGCGAAGCGGCGGAACGAGACATCGGCCATCGCATTGGCCTCGAAGAATTCGGTCTCGACCGGTCCCGGGCAGAGCGCCGTCACGTGCACTCCCCGTCCCTTCACTTCCTCGTGCAGCGCCTCGGAAAAGCTGAGGACGAAGGCTTTGCTGGCGTAATAGATCGCCATGTACGGTCCAGCCTGAAACGCCGCTGTGGAGGCGATGTTGAGGATGCCGCCGCGCCGCATCTGGAGCATTCCCGGCAGCACCGCATGGGCGAGTTCGACCAGCGCGCGGCAGTTCAAGTCGATCATCCGCGCCTGCATCGCCCCGTCGAGCTCGGCAAAGGCGCCGCGCGCGCCGTAACCGGCATTGTTGACGAGCAGATTGACGCTGAGGCCCGCTAGTCCGATCGCCGCCATCAGCGCGGCAACCGCCCCCGGCGCCGCCAAATCGGCGGCGATCACGTGCACCTGCACACCATATCGGTCTCGCAGCGTCGCCGCGAGCGCTTCCAGCCGATCCGCCCGCCGCGCGGTCAGGATCAGGTCGTGCCCTTCGGCCGCCAGCGCCTGGGCGAAATGCGCGCCCAAGCCCGCCGACGCGCCGGTGACGAGTGCCGTGTCCGCCATCGCTTGCTGCTCCCTTTCGCCTGCGGCCATGCTAGAAACAATGCCCTAGAGCGAGCACGGGAGGCGGGATAGATGCGGCGCGACGTCGAATTCACCAATGCAAACGGCCACCGCCTTGTCGGGCGGCTCGAGATGCCCCCCGGCCGCGTCCGCGCCGTCGCGCTGTTCGCGCATTGCTTCACCTGCACCGCCAACAGCCACGGCGCGCGGCGGATCAGTATGGCGCTCGCCGAACATGGCATCGCGACGCTCGCGTTCGACTTCACCGGGCTCGGTAAGTCCGAAGGGCGCTTCGCCGACAGCCATTTCGCGGCCAACGTCAGCGATCTGGTCGCCGCCGCCGCCTATCTGCGCGGCACCGTCGGCGCGCCCGCGATCCTGGTCGGCCATTCGCTCGGCGGCGCGGCCGTGATTGCCGCCGCCGGCGAGATTCCCGAATGCACTGCCGTCGTCACGATCGGCGCGCCGTTCGACCCGGCGCATGTGCTGCACCAGCTGGGTGACCAGATCGCCAAGGTCCGCGCGGCGGGCCAGGCCGAAGTGACGATCGGCGGGCGGCCGTTCGAAGTCTCCAGCGCCTTCCTCGACGCGGTCGAGGGGCATGACCAGGCCGGGCGGCTGGCGAAGCTGAAGCGCGCGCTGCTCGTGCTGCACGCGCCGACCGATGCGACCGTCGGCATCGAGAATGCCGGCCAGATCTTCGACGCGGCCAAGCACCCGAAGAGCTTCGTCTCGCTCGGGCAAGCCGACCATCTGCTGACGCAGCCAGCGCCCGCCGCCTATGCCGCCGCGATCATCGCCGCCTGGGTCGAGCCGTTCCTGGCACCCGCGCAGGCCGTCGATTCGCCGACCGAAGGCCAGGTGCGCGTTACGACCACCGACGCCAAGTTCACCGCGATCGTCGATTCATCGGGCCACAGCTTCCTTGCCGACGAGCCGATGAAAGTCGGCGGCAACGATCTGGGGCCGACGCCCTATGACCTGCTGCTGTCGGCGCTCGGCACCTGCACCGCGATGACGATCAAGCTGGTCGCCGAGCGCGAGGGTATTCCGCTGCAAGGCGTGCAGGTGCTGCTGCGCCACGACCGCTGCCACTCCGAGGATTGCGCGAGCACCGGCGAGGGCCGCCCGAAAATCGAAGTGCTGAGCCGCGACATCACGCTGGCGGGTGCGCTGACCGAAGCCCAGCGCGCGCGGATGCTGGTGATCGCCGACAAATGCCCGGTCCACCGCACGCTGGAAAGCGCGCCGGTGATCAAGACGCGGCTGGTGTGAGGGGCGAAAGGTTACAAAAGTCACGACCATCCTTGGGGAATCCGGGGGTGCGGGTGCGCGCGCGGCGGGCGGCACGCGGCGAGGTTATGGGGGGATGCGAAAGAGCGAGTCGGGGGAGAGTCGCAGAGGTTTTCTTACTTTGGAAGGGGGCCGGTTGTGGGCCGGAAGCGGCCAGCCCGCTTTAGATCGCCGATGGATGAAAGCTGACGTCGGCTTCGCCGCGTCATCGTCCATCGCGTCTTTTACGGACCTTCTACCACGCCCTTAGCCCCCGACGCGTTCGGCGGCGGTATTTTCAGGTTCTCAATATTGAGCGGTTCGTCCGCCAAATATCCTACCAAGCCAGCCGCGATGAGCTCGACGCCTCCGACTTCGGCGGCGCCGGGCAGTATGGCGTCGAACGCTTCTGCCAACGACGCGAGCTTTTGATCGACCTTCTTTGCGTCGTCGCCATGCGCGATTGCATTACGAAGCTCGTTGAAACGAAACAACGCGTGAGCGAGTTTGTCACCTGCATCTTCCGGACCACGCCACGCGGCGTGAAGGACGGACAGCTTGTGGCCGAAGCCGAGCCCCTTCAGCCGATCGGCACGTGGAAGGAGGCGCGCAAGGACGATATCCATCTCGCGCTCCAGAGCCGCGTGATACGTGAGGATCGTTCCTGCGCGGTCGTCGAGCTTGGCCCTGGCCTCTCCCAATCGCTGAAGCCCTGCCAACTTGTCATAGTCGATCCGCCCCATCGGTCATCCCCTATGCATCCCGTCCCACGTCGAAGGCGTCCTGCAACCTCGCCGAGAGCGCCTCGATCGATCGGGTCTCGCACTCCCAAATCGTCAGCACCCGCCAACCGGCATCGGTTAATGCGCGCTCCTTTTCTCGATCACGCTCTACATTCCGGTGGAATTTCTCGCTCCAAAACTCGATGCGGGTCTTCGGCATCGTTGCCTTGCCACAACCTTCATGACGATGCCAAAAACAGCCGTGGACGAAGATCGCGGTTCGATGCTTGGGCAGAACGATATCCGGCGTGCCGGGTAGATCGCGCCTTTGGACGCGGAATCGCAGCCCCATACCATGCAGTAGTTGACGGACGATCATTTCCGGCCGGGTGTGCGCCTGTCGGATCGCACGCATTATCCTGCTGCGTGCAGGATCAATCGGCGCATCACGGTTTGGGGGGAGGCGTGAAGTCATCAATCGCTTCAAAAACTCCCCACAGCCTGTCGACCTTGACGTGCTCATCAAGGTAATCGGCGTAGGCGCTCTCCGCGTTTGTCAGAAGCTCGTCATAGAAGACTATCCGCGCGTCTACCGCCTTCAGCGTTTCGGCGACACCGATTGGTCCAGTACCGCTCGCATCATTCCATTCCGGCGGCGGCTTTCCCAATAGGCATATGATCTCTATCGGCCAATTCTTGTAAGTAGTCTTTTCAAGAATCTTCTTTGCGCCGTCTCGATATGTTCGAATTTGGCGGGCAAGCTCGTCCACCGGTACCGCCACGGACGCACGCTTCAACTCCACGATGACGTGCTTCCCGCCGGTAGTCCGATAGCCGATATCGATCCGCGCAGTCTTGGCCTTGCCCTTCAATTTGGCGGTGTTGTCATCGAGAAATTTTTGAACCAGCGTTTCCGCATGCTCGCTCCCCTTTGTGCGCTCCCAAGCTGGATCAAGCAACCAAAGATGATCGAAAATATAGTCTCTTAACACTAGGCCGTGTTGACAAAAGATTTCAGCCATAGTCGTGAGGCGGCGAGGTTGAGGAAGCTGGCGAATGAGAGGGCGGTCTTG